>Ga0157364_1001067_pt1 | contig 22199 bp, 17 predicted proteins | sample AttsexASBM2_FD_111476 | JGI IMG/M metagenome (GOLD analysis project Ga0157364, IMG submission 111476) | Fungus gardens microbial communities from leaf cutter ant in Ribeirão Preto, State of São Paulo, Brazil - Atta sexdens ASBM2 | ecosystem: Host-associated > Fungi > Mycelium > Unclassified ...
AAAAAAAAAAAACACACACACACACACACACACACACACACACACACACACACACACACACACACACACACACACACACACACACACACACACACACACACACACACACACACACACACACAATTTTATTTTTTCTTTTCAATAAAAAATAATGTACTTTAATGTTACTTACCCAATGAGGCCAATTTTTACCGTCGGGATAAGCTTTTTGTATCTCATTAACAATAAAATACCCTGGTAATAAGCATGCATTTCTATCGAAAATAAATTCAATAACATTTTCTAAAGCCTTAAGTTGTGGTTGTACTGATGCATCTAATCGAGCTGGTATGGTTTGGGCTTTTTCTTTGCATCCCTAAGCATAAAACAGAAAAATACATTTGCTTTTAGATTAAAAAAAAAAAATATATATATATATTATACACTTTTAAAGATTTTTATTTCAATGTTATATATTGGAAAGTTCGGAAAGTTCATGCCGCAAAAGATTTAAATTTAAAAAATTAATTTAATAAATAAAATTAAAAATTTAAATCTTTTACGGCATGAACTTTCCGGACTTTCCCAATAATAAGATTATAAAGGAAATATCTTAAATAAATTAATAATGTAAGGCTATGAACCACTTAAATTATTATGAATAAAAATATTTATATCAACAATCTAAATTTTGTACAGACGTTTCGACCTTTTATCGAGTCATTTTCAATGTTAGATAATAATACTTTTTAAAATTATTATTTAATTTATTTATTATTTAATTTATATTTAACATTGAAAACGACTCGATAGAGGTCGAAACATCTGTACAAAATTTAGATTGTTGTTATAAATATTTTTACTCACATAATAACTTGAGTGATTCACAGTCCTATATTACTAATTTATTTATTAATTAGTTGAACCGTTATTCTTGAATTTTAAATATTTTATATGTATGTAAATATTGCATTAAAATACAAAATAAATCATTAAAATAATTGGGAACTTACTTTCATGATCTCTCTAACTCCTTTGTAGTCAACTCCACCAAGAATATGTTTAATGAGAACAAAACACTCGACCCAAAAATCTTCTAATTGATATTGTAATTTATCACAACTTAGAATACATTCACATACTAGTCTATAACAAAAATTAAGAAAATAATACAAGACTTAAAGAGACGTAAAAGAGAAAAAGCATTCAATAAAAATGTACCTAGCAGGTAAAAAATTTGAATGTACTAAGTTTTCTAGAAGTGACAGTAATAATTGCAATCGTCTATGATTTGTCATAGCTGCAGCTATTGATAAAAATTGGCGAACTGCAGCTTCTTGTTGTTCTTTCGTCAACCCAGTCATAGCTGTCCTCAGTTCTTGATGCCATGCCGCTACTTTATCAGTTTCCTTCTTGGGGTGATGAACAAGAACACAACTGAACGCTTCTTCTATCGCTTCTACTTTCTAGAATTTATATATATAATATATTTATATATTTATAAAATACAAATATGATGAAAATAAAATCATCCTATATATTTGATTATTAAAACTTTGATGTAGCAAAATTATAAAAAAAATAAACATATCAAGAAAATAACAGTATTTCTTAATATTTACCAAAATATCATTTAAGATATTTGTAATTTGAGTTTCACTGCTCATCTTTTCAACCATAACATATCCTTGATGATGAAATTTTTAATTAATATGTTTTGTCGTTCATCTGGAAAAAAATCGATTGTAAGATAATTATCTACTATTGTAAAAAAGAATTGATAAACCAGATTCATACATCAATCAGTAATATCAGTCATCATCATAATATTAATATTTACGGCATTTCTGATCCCCCCTTGTTTGGTTTTTTTCCGACTCAAATGGTGATGTCCCATGCAGCGGATCATGTGTAAGTGGATTCGCGTATCGCCAATCACAAAAAATTCCATTCTCTTAGATCTGTTTGCGAAATTTGCAAACAGATCTAAGAGAATGATTCTGTGATTGGCGATATGCGAATCCGCTTTATGCACGATCCGCTGCATGAGACATCAGGGTAAAATTACATGGAACGCGGTACGCGGTGTAATAATTAATTGTAACTAACTAGGCAACTAAGAAATCGTACCGCCTATTAGGCATGCACTTGATTTCAACATCGCGATTATTTTGAGAATATGACTGTTTAGAAGCATCAGGCTTTCTCGGATTCCAACAACAACCTCTGCGAGAGCACAATATAGCGGAAAATTTAAATTGAAATTTATATAGATTTTGGTGACGCACCCTGTACAAGTGAACCATTCCTCCCTGGATCCGAGGATAATAGGAGAATGATGACGTTATCAATAATTGATAAAAATTTGCGATGTTTAACACATTATAGTCGGTGTTTTCTAGCAAGTGACACAGGCTACAGTTCACTTGACGCTACAAATGCTTCAAAGCATTGCGTTCAGCGGACTCAACAGTTGAGTGAGCGCTCGCTGTTATTAATGTATTCTTCTAGATCTAAAATCAGGACGATCTAAAAGAATACACCAATAATAGCTCACTCAACTATTGAATCTCCTGAACGAAGCCAATGAGCATCAGCATGAAAAGGTGCCTTTACCCAATAAAATAAAATTTACCAAAAGAAACAATCGGCTCTAGATTAATCTAGATTAGAACTAGTTTACCTTTGGAATCTACAAGTCTGTGGCGAGTCTATCGTTTCGCGCGTTATTCAGGTAAGATGGCGACATTGTAGACGTCGTTTTGAGGAGAAGAAGCGGGACTTCGCGACAAGTTTACGTTCCGGAGTCATTTACGACGCAGTTGAGTGTACGAATTATCCATTTAATCCCATTATCGATCACGCGACCGCCCGGCGACTCCCGGTGAACACCAATCAGCCTTGTGGAACCGCGGCACCATGTCGGACGAGAAGGTAACGCTTCTCCTCACCTAACCTACAAGCGCCAAGTATTTACGATACGTTGTGGCGTCTCACGCGCTACTTATTCCAATTGTCCTTTGTTCGTGCAGGAGACAAAGACGGAGTCGGAGCACATAAACTTGAAAGTGCTGGGTCAGGACAACGCAGTAGTTCAGTTTAAAATTAAGAAACATACACCCTTACGAAAATTAATGAACGCGTATTGTGATCGTGTAGTAAGTATTTATCTAATCTTATCCCCCATTTTATTTTTTTCTTATGTTTAGACATCTTCAACACTACAATAGAGTCATATATGTTTATCTTCCAATTGTTTAATTTTTTTCAATTGATATTTTATAAATTGATATCTTATAAATTGAATTGTATCTGGAGTAAGGATTAGAATCAAGATTTGCCAAATACAAGTCAAATGCTGTTAAAGCCGTCTCAAACTAGAGATTAAGATTAAAGATGGGAACATAGACTGTCGCATAACATATAAGATATAAGAACATTAACCAACCAAAGTTCAATTGGTTCATTTTTTATACATTATATGCATTATTTGTTGCACAAGAGTCTGTGATCCACTTAAAGGTCTGTTTACATTTCTTGCACTTTTTGCACTCAACATCTTCGATTATATATTTATCTCATTTTAAGTTAAAGTAAGTAAAAATTTTTGAAATTTTTAAGCAATGCCAATAGACCTTAAGATGAAATTAAAATTTAATCAATTAGAAAGAAAATTTCAAATTTAGTGAACTTGATTAAAATTTGAATTCGTCAAATTTCAATCTACTCTTGATCTTATTCTTGCCTGATATGGAATAAATGGAATGCCAAGCATACCTCTCTGATACGTTTGTAAAATGGCGGTTGTTGTATTCTATTTGCTGAATTGTTAATGCATCATGCATAGTGCTTTTTGTAGTTTATTATGCTTAAAATATCTATATTTTTTCCATATATTAAAATGTATCGAAGTGTAATATTTTCTGATACAATATTTTTAAGCTTTTTGGAGACAGTTTTGATATTGATCAATTACAGTCGAATATTCTTCTCATACTTGATTAGACAATTTTTATTTATGCAGTTGTAGAATAAGCTTTACATTTTTACAATGCAAAAATAATAAATCAATTGCTCATAATAGATTTTTAATAATATTGTTACTGCTTCAGGGCTTGGCGATAGCAGCAGTAAGATTTAGGTTCGATGGACAGCCTATAAACGAATTAGACACACCTACCTCACTGGAAATGGAAGAGGGAGACACAATAGAGGTGTATCAACAGCAAACTGGTGGTTTTTCGTGTTGAGATGCAATGCATCGCGTTTACAAATGGACAAAATGAAATTTATCGTTCCAGCAGTGTTTACATTTAGAAGGCATGATTTAATAATTTTTTTTATCCTTACTCCGCTCTACATAACAGGAGACTTCGATCCATCACATAATGCACAAGATTCATTTAAGCATTTAAATTTTGTTTAATTTAATTTTCATTATTTTTTTCCTTGTTTTCCTAATTTTCCAATTGTATGTTATATTTATTAAAAATATTTAATATATAAATATATATTTTTTTTTATATTTAGAGGCTCACATTGGAGTAAGGCCCATTTGATTGACCATAGTTACTTATAGCGCTCGTACAGCAGAAAAACTGCAGACACCAGCCGCTGTGAGTGTTTGTGGTCAATCACAATGTGTCGAACAGGATCATGCTTCCGCGCATTGTGCCGTTGGTTGAAGTCTCTATTTATCGAAATGGCCGTTTACTATAAGTTTTAATAATTAACACAAACATATTCGAATAGAATCGGTTTAATATGAAAATGTGAGTTTTTGTTACTGCTGAAAGAAAAAGAAGCGAAACATAATAAGTTATATAAAGGAACACCCATTATACTCCTCGTCATCAAGATCCTTTAAAAATCTCAAGATTCCCTGTATACATGGATTTTTACGTAAATTTAACGTTGCAACGATTAAAAGCGTTCTCATCTTTAGGTATCTTCTTTCTATATTTGTAAAGGGTGTATAAGAAAATGGTGTTTAGGATATACATTTTTATTAATGAATAAGACTAAGATTTTGGCTTTTGTTTGCGTTTCACAAAAACCAAATTTTGTACCGTCATTACAATTTCAGCGTGGTCACATGTTACTTTTTGTATGAGCGATATAAATTGCGAGTTATCTTTTGTAAAGGAAAAAAAAATCTTTCAACTTTTGGCAAGCGGCTTTACGCCGTTTTGGATGAGGGCATATTGCATAGCGTACTTAGCAAGGAGGATTGTTATAAGATAATTCGTATTTTTCTTTAAGAAACATATATATATATATTTTTGTCAAGATTTAAATATTGCTAATGTAAAATGTATTCCGAATACGATTTATTATGTTCGCTAAGTGTAAGTTTTACATAATTGTAAAATACATGTATTTAAAGTGTTTGTGAAAATACAATTTAATTGAACGCCACACTCCAATTGTGCACAAAAATAGCGCAAATTTCAGTGATAAATTTTTTTATTTGTAAATTCCATCAGAGATATCTATTAAATATTAAAAATTATCAATTAAAGAATATAAAGTATAAAAATCTGTGAATTTTAAAAAATACAAACAATATTAGAAAAATGTCTATTACAGTCAAAACTAGATCTTCAGTCTTTTAAATAATTCAATTTTGAATTCCTAATATATACTGTATATGTACTTGCATACATACCATATCCATATTATAGTCTTTTTAGAACTGCGCTGAATTGTTTTTCCGGACTATAAACGTATTTAATTAAAACTATAGTTAGTAGTATATATACTTCTAGTAATCGCAAACAAGCAATTTAATAATTTGATGATAATAATATGATGCTATCAGGCATTATAAAGATGTTGAAACTATTAATAAATTTATTGCAAAAAATAATTAATTTATATAATTCTAAAATTATTTAAAAACAATGAAGATCCAGCTTTAATTGTAATAGACATTTTTCTAGTATTGATTGTGTTTTTCACATATGCGGTCTAAAATAAAAGATTCTTAATATTGTTTAAAATATAAAGTTATAGAGTTTTTTACTGGCAGAGTAATCTAACATTAATCTAATCTGAATGTAAAAGTGAGGTATCTCAATTAATAAAATATCCAATGTATATTTTATTAAATACCACAATAAAATTATGGTATTTGATAAAATGTATTAAGGATTTTGCGATTTAATTCGTTTCTATATTTTTATTAAATATTATATCTTTACGATTTGTGTACAATGGTTTTAAAGTCCACTGAGTGTGCACCAGATTTGCCAGTGAAAAATGCTATTAGAATACACTTTGTATCCTAATGTAATACTCAAAGGCATTTAATAAATTGTTTGTGAATCCAAAACTGTAACTATCATTAGCCACCGAAATTATTCTTTAGAAGCTCGTCTATTCTGCACCAAAAAATTCTATAAATATTTCCTAAATTCTGGGAAATCAATTACAATATTGAAGTAAATTGCTAATGATTCAAATTTCGAAGAGTGTATGCTCTGACTATATGCTCCGATTAGCCAAGATGAAACATATTGAACTGCTTGTTTGCAAATTTTAAGAATCTAGAGTAATTATATATTTGTGAACAAAAAGTTCCTAGATATCATCTAAGAGCAGTTTCACTCTCAATTTGTTTCACAGATGTCGTGGCTGCAACAATAAAAAATTGATTCGTTTCACGTATCTAGTATTTGCACAATCGAAGCTTCAGAATCTAGATAAATCTGCGAGGTCGTGTTTTTGGTTATTAGTTGGTTTCCATTTGTCTCGTGGATGGTTTGTCGCAGTGTTATTTATGTAAACAAAACGTTGGTCCAAGTTTTGTTTATGTGCGATTCACCAGACACAATCCGCGTAAGGTAAGGTCAATGCTTCGCAAATTGTGAATAAAAAAAACGATGCAATTACTGATTTCATGATTGATTTGCAAAACTGTCGTACATCACCAGGCATTTGCATGGGCTTTACTTTGTAAAAGTTGGATTAATCGTAAAATCTCAACAAAGAGAAGATGGGGGATTCCGATGAGGAGAACGAGAAGGACTTGGCATCTGGCCTTAATATCACTGGCTTCCTCTTTGGCAATATTGATGATAATGGTCAGTTGGAGGATGATATCTTGGATCCTGATGCCAAACAACATTTAGCTTCGCTCAGTCGTCTCGGTCTGAGTTCATTCATCAACGAGATGATGTCCAATGACAATAATGCTGAGGAAAAAGAGACCGGCAAAGTGGACGAGAAGGATCAAAATACAACTACAAATGACATGGATGTTGATTATTTAGCGAAATCACCTACCGCGTTAGATTTCTCAGATATAAATGAATTGGCAGAAGATACAATTGATGAAATCTGTTAGTATCTGCACTATAATTTTATGCAGATGTACTTATATGTGATTGATAATATTAAGACTAATTTACAATATATTCTTTACTTTCTGTTTCTTGCTTTTTACCTTTTTCTTTTTTATTTCTTATCCTATTTTTTATTTTTTATTGCTTGAGGTAAGAAAATTGAGAAGTTTCAGAAGAGTTTATGACAAGAAACACAGTTGTTGATAAAATGATTATCAAGAAGATAAAAGATAATAGGTAAAGAGCAAGAAACAGACAAAGATTGGAGATTAGCCGTTAATGTTAATAATTATAGTCATATAAGTTATATTTATTTTTAGCTAAGAATAATGGATTCGATAGGAAACTAGACAAGGAAAATGCAGATTATGATGCCGATGATGAGGAGGTTGTCAGTAAATCAGATACACAATTGATGCCACCACCGCCGATACCAGAGGAGAAGGAGACATTGACTGCAGAAGAAGCAGAAGCAGCGCGTCAACGTAAATTAGAGACACCTCTCGCTTCCATGCTACCATCCAAATATGCCAATATCGATGTTACCGAATTGTTTCCGGATTTCCGCACCAATAAAGTGCTTAGATTTTCGCGACTGTTCGGACCCGGCAAGCCAAGCAGTTTGCCACAGATATGGAGGGGTGTAAGGAAACGACGTAAAAAGAAAAAACATCATGATATCAGAGATTCCGATTCTGGTTCTGATCAGGATGATAAAAAATCCAAATTTAAGGTATAATCTTCTCTTGCAAATCTTTCTCGGATCTATAAAATTGCCAGTTGCTATTTTCATCAAATAGATTAATATTGTGTTGTTTGTTTTAGGGTTGGATCATGCAATATGGTCCCGAACCAAGTGCGGAAGCATGTCGCTCGGATGATGAAAATAAGCTGCTGCGACCAGTAGAAGATAAGGAACAGACTGGTAAAACAGGTGAAAGTGGAGAGAACGGTGACATGGGACCCAAAGTGGCTGACTGGAGATTTGGACCCGCGCAGTTGTGGTATGACATGTTAGAAGTACCAGAAACTGGAGACGGATTCAATTATGGCTTTAAGATGGTTGAAAAAGTTAGTGCTTATTGTATTTGATATTGATTAAAATTATTTCAAAATATTTATATTTTCTTGCATTAAATTTAGGTGGAAGAACAAGAAAATAAATCAGAGACTAAAGATGAAGATTTTGCTGATGATGCATTCTTGATGGTGTCGCAATTGCATTGGGAAGATGATGTTGTTTGGAATGGAGACGACATAAAGCATAAGGTATAATTTTCTTAATAAAATATAATAGTATTATTATTATTATATCAATATTATTATTATATGCTTGCAAGAAAAAAATAAATTAATTTTTTTATAGGTAATGCAGAAATTGAATAGTAAAAATAACGCTGCCGGTTGGGTGCCATCAAGCGGCAACAGAACAGCGCAAGCCTTTAGTCAGCCTGGAAAAGGTGCCTCTGTCACCGTAACACCTAATGTTAGACTAGCTACTTCGCAAATTACAACGCCATTGCACATGCAGTCTCAAAAGAATAAGATGAATATAGGCAAGGGAAATCAACAGCCACAACGGGAGGAGGACGATACCTGGTATTCGATATTTCCGGTAGAAAACGAGGAGCTTGTATATGGTTTATGGGAGGAGGAAGTCATTTGGGATCCCGAACAAATGAAAAAGATACCGAAACCGAAAATACTTACATTGGATCCAAACGATGAAAATATAGTTCTAGGCATACCGGACGATATTGATCCCGCTCTTCTTCACAAGGACAACGGTCCGCAACCTAAAGTAAAAATCCCGCACCCGCACGTCAAGAAAAGCAAGCTACTGTTGGGTAAAGCAGGTGTTATCAACGTCCTCGAAGAAGATACGCCTCCACCACCACCAAAGTCACCTGACCGAGATCCGTTTAACATATCAAATGATACATATTACATGCCTAAGTCCTCGGAAACTACGTTGAGACTGAAAGTTGGCGGTGGCAATTTGATACAGCATAGCACTCCAGTGGTAGAGCTACGTGTTCCTTTTGTACAAACGCACATGGGTCCAATGAGATTGAGAAACTTTCACAGGCCGCCATTGCGAAGGTTCAGCTATGGGCCATTGGCTCTTCCAGCACCACATGGTGTCTTGCCTCTGCTAAAGCATATAAAAAAGAAAGCTAAGCAACGAGAGCAAGAAAGAATTGCTTCCGGTGGAGGTGATGTGTTCTTCATGAGAACACCCGAGGATTTAACTGGACGCGATGGCGAGTTGGTGCTTGTTGAATTCTCAGAAGAGCATCCACCACTTATGAACCAGGTCGGCATGTGCTCCAAAGTGAAGAATTATTACAAGAGAAGGGCTGGTAAAGATCAGGGACCTCAGACATACAAATACGGAGAGACAGCATACGCTCACACTAGTCCTTTTCTTGGAATTCTTACGCCTGGCCAAAGCATCCAAGCCATCGAAAACAACATGTATAGAGCTCCTCTTTACGAACATAAGATTCCTGAAACCGATTTCTTAGTCATAAGATCGAGGTACTTTCCTTTAATGTAATGTTACGCTTGTATTTTTTCTTTATGCTTATCAATTTTATTATTTTTTGTATTTTAGTTTTATTAATCAATGCGTTTCTTTCGTCTATGTATATTTTAATTTAGATATTTTAGATTATTTTCATTGATTTTGTGATTTGATAATTTTTGCAGACAACAATACTTTGTTAGAGAAATGGATGCCTTATTTGTTGCTGGACAAGAATGCCCGCTTTATGAAGTCCCTGGACCAAATTCAAAGAGAGCAAACAATTTTGTACGAGATTTTCTACAGGTGTTTATATATAGATTATTCTGGAAGTCTCCCGATACTCCTCGACGAATTAAGATGGATGACATAAAGAAGGCTTTCCCGTCTCACAGTGAGAGTAGTATTAGAAAAAGATTAAAGCTGTGTGCCGACTTTAAAAGAACTGGTGCGTAATTAAGTTGTTTGTTAGCTCTTTTTGCAATAAAAACTAAGAAATTGTTCAAGAAGAAATATTGTTGCTGTTATATATTTCATTTTTAAGCAAACTTGTGTACATTCAAATCACGTATTTTTTGATATTAAATAGGCATGGATTCCAATTGGTGGGTAATAAAACCAGACTTCAGGTTGCCAACGGAGGAGGAGATCCGCGCTATGGTGTCGCCAGAGCAGTGCTGTGCTTATTTCAGCATGATCGCGGCCGAACAGCGTCTGAAGGACGCTGGATACGGAGAGAAGTTTTTGTTCACTCCACAAGATGATGACGACGAGGACATGCAGCTGAAGATGGATGATGAGGTGAAGGTGGCGCCGTGGAATACGACACGCGCTTACATCCAAGCCATGAAAGGAAAGTGTCTACTGCAATTGGCAGGTCCAGCCGATCCAACTGGCTGTGGTGAAGGCTTCAGTTATGTTAGAGTGCCGAATAAACCGACTATTAGCAAGGTTTGTTCTGACAAATACCTATCAAGAATGTTGTTATCCAGATTAGAATAAACCATAAAATGTTTTATATAGGAGGAACAAGAAGCTCAACCAAAAAGAACTGTAACTGGTACAGACGCAGATTTAAGGAGATTGTCCTTGAACAATGCGAAAGCGTTGCTGCGAAAATTTGGTGTACCCGAGGAGGAGATAAAAAAGTTGTCGCGTTGGGAAGTAATCGATGTGGTTCGAACTCTATCAACAGAGAAGGCAAAGGCTGGCGAGGAGGGCATGACAAAGTTTTCACGCGGCAATCGTTTCTCTATCGCCGAACATCAGGAACGTTATAAAGAAGAATGTCAACGAATCTTTGACTTACAGAATCGCGTGTTGTCGTCAAACGAAGTATTGAGCACGGACGAAGGTGAGAGTTCGGAAGAAGACAGCTCAGATATCGAAGAAATGGGTAAGAATATCGAAAATATGTTGTCAAACAAAAAGACCAGCACGCAGCTTTCACTGGAACGGGAGGAACAACAGCGGCATGAGTTACGGAAGATGCTCATGGGCGAGGCGCAGGAACAGGAAAGCAAGAAAAGCAAGGAGAGCAAAAAGAAGGACGAGGAGGAGGACAGCCCGGTTAATAATTTCAATGCACAGCAAGGACGTGTATTAAAAATCTATCGCACCTTCCGTAATCCTGAGGGCAAGGAATACACACGAGTTGAGTTAGTAAGGAAGCCTGCCGTGATCGACACGTACATTAAGATTCGCAACTCAAAAGACGAGACATTTATCAAGCAGTTTGCCACATTGGACGAAGCACAGAAGGAAGAAATGAAGCGAGAGAAGCGTAGAATTCAGGAACAATTACGACGAATCAAGCGAAATCAAGAGAGAGAGCGTATGTTGGGTGGATCATCTATAGTGAACGGCAGCAGCATTAATAATTCGAGCAGTATATTCGATCGCAATAATATTAACACTCCAACTACCACTTCCTCAACTAGTATCCTTCCATTCTGTAATTTCCAATCTTCTACTTCTTCTATCCCCGCGCCCAAACATCCTAAACAGGAGATATCGCCTCCTAAACGTAAAAAACCTAAACTCAAACCAGATCTAAAACTCAAGTGCGGTGCTTGTGGCAACGTTGGTCACATGCGCACAAACAAAGCCTGTCCACTCTATCAGAACAGCATCGCCACTGCACCAGTCAATGTCGCGATGACCGAAGAACAGGAAGAGGAAATCGAGAAGCAGCTAAATACCGATGATCAGGATCTGGTCAATGTCGATGGTACCAAGGTGAAATTGTCCTCAAAACTCATCAAGGTGAGTTGATGGATATTAAAAATTTTTAACATCAAATTTAAATTATTCAATCCATATTCATATACGTGGTCCAAGAATCTAAAGAGTGATAAAAACCTTGTTTATTTCAGCACGCCGAGGAAGTGAAGAGGCGTACATTATTGCTCAAAGTGCCGAAGGAAGCGGTAAATTCAAAGAAACGTAGGAAACCACCCACAGACGACCACTGTGATTATTTGAAACGCCATCAAAGACCGGTTAACAGACGTAGAACTGATCCAGTTGTAGTGATGTCTACAATGTTGGAGAGCATTTTGAATGAAATGAGAGATTTGCCAGATGTGCAACCATTCCTATTCCCAGTCAATGCTAAAGTAAGCGCTATTTTAACTTATGAGATTAAACACTAAAAAACCAAATTGCAAATTGAATAAAAATGAAACTAAAATTCAGCTATAAGCTTTATAATTATATAACTATAAATTATTATATATATAGTATAACAGAATATTCTGAAAATCGAAGAACACCGTTTTACAAATCGACCATGCTGTTTTTTTTTTATACCAGGTAGTCCCTGATTATCACAAAATCATACAGCGGCCCATGGATCTGCAGACCATACGTGAAAATTTGAGGCTAAAAAAATATCAAAGCAGGGAGGAATTTCTGGCGGATGTTAATCAGATTGTGGAAAACTCAACGCTCTATAACGGAGCAAAGAGTTCATTGACTGTAGCCGCCAAGAGAATGTTGGATACGTGTGTCGAAAGACTTGGCGAAAAGGAGGATCGTTTGATGAGATTGGAGAAGGCCATCAATCCTCTTCTGGACGACAATGATCAAGTTGCTCTCACTTTTATCTTGGATAACGTTGTCAACAATAAACTGAAATCTATGACAGAAGTATGGCCGTTTATGAAACCTGTTAATAAAAAGATGGTGAAGGATTATTATAATATTGTCAAGAAACCGATGGACCTAGAAACAGTATCTAAAAAAGTTTCTGGTAAGAAACTTAAGTGTTTACATAAAACTGTAGATTTATACGCTTTACTTTTTCTTAAAATTAATTTATTTATTTTTAAAATCCTTTTAGCACACAAATATCACAGCCGTCACGAATTTCTTAGAGATATCGAACAAATTTTGGAGAATTGTTCGATTTATAATGGTAAAGAGTCTCCGCTTACAAGTAAAGCGGAGTTGCTGGTAAAAGTGTGTAAAGATACATTAGATGAGGTATAATTATTTTTGTAGTAATTAGATGAAAAATTGTTAAAGTTAAATGCTTAAGTTAAATAGAAATAATGTTGCTGACAATGACGAATATTGTTTTAGTACGATGAACATCTGACGCAACTGGAAAACAATATATTGCTTGTGCAAAAACGAGCAATGGAGCAGGCAGACATAGATTCCTCCTGGCTTTGCCCGGATGAGGAAAATTACACTATCACGGAACCTGAATACAGAGGCGTAAGTATTATGCTTATTTTTATATTTAATACTTAATATTTATATATTTCTTATTTATAACTTATATTTTACTATTTCATTATTTAATTTTATTTACATTTTATTCAACATTGAAATTTATCTTTAGAGCCAAAACAGTTCTCCAGAGAATCCATTTAGCAAATCAAATATGGATGATTTTGATTTTGTCGATGTAGAAGGAGACATGGAAACAGACATAGATAGGAATTTGAAAAAGAAGGATGTGCTCGAAGAAGGTAGAGTAATGTATTCCTAACTTTATTTTGTATTTATCAGAGCTTGTTTAATAGTCTTTCTTTCTGTCACAGATCTTCAATTCTCCAGCGAAGATGAATTTGATGAAGTACCATTCGGTACGGACGATCATTCCGAGCAAAATGAAGGAGAAACATTGGAATTAAGCGAGGTTAGGGAAGGTGTCGTATTAGCGGATGATGACAGTCAACAAGCCGCAGAAGCAATGGTTCAGTTGGGGAATGTCGGTTTTTATATGGGCGAGCAACAGCTGCTTCAACAAGGTAAGAAGACAAAATTTTAAACTAATGATTTGCTTCGCTTGAAGATCTACTCTTTTGAAGAAATTAGAAATTTTATAAAATATAAATAAAGAGAAGCTTAAAGAGAAACTTATTAATATTTTTATATATAATAAACAATTTAAAAAAAATATGACTCTTCAAAAATAAGACGACTTTTTATTGCATCGTTTTTAATTACACTTTATTGTTCAGTTGATAGAATTGTTTTAACTTTTCATTGATTTTTTCCGTAAACTTCAACTTTCCATTCATAGATGAGAGCATGGATGTTGATCCAAATTACGATCCGTCGGACTTCTTGTTGGCCGGTTTACCAGCCAGGGATGATAAAGGAGAGAATAAGATCCAGGATGATTTAGCTGTTTCCGAAAGCGATGATGATGCCGAGAACGTTACATCCAAGCAGGAAGTACAACAGAATCAGCAGCAACAACTGCCACAACCAGACGAAGATGTCGGCGGTGATTTGTGGTTTTAAATGCGAAAGCTTTGTTGCTTTTGTTAAAGTAACGCGCGAGAATGTATATTTAGTCTACTTAACAATGGGTTACGAATATAGTTAGATTCGCGAATTTTTAAATCCATCTTGTAAGAAGAATGATTGAAGAATTTAGAGTTTATTCTTCGTATTATGTGCATATATGTATAGGAACTTGTAAATATAGAATAAAGTTGTTTTTTTTTCTATCTATGGACTTATCGCTATGTTATACTGCTACGTTATACTTGTAAATAGCATTTATTATAAATAATATATTATTATATAAGTCTAACATTCTTTATATAATCTCACGTTATTTATATAAGTCTTACATTATTTTAATATTAATACATCAGCAAGAAGATGAAAAGGTAATGATAATTAAAATAGTTACATTTTCAATTACAGTTTTATGTTAAAAACATAAAATTGTGGATTGGTAATTATACTGAACAATGAATTGCAAGAATCTTTAAATATTATAACATAAACTGCAATTTCATGTTTCTATCATAATCCTCCAAAAAATTGAGAGTTGAATTTTAACCCATACAAAATCTTTTAGTTTTATTATTTCATAACTTTTTAAATTTCAGTGTTCTGTGTATTATATATTATATTGTTTATACTATTGCTTTCTATTTTATATATTTCCATTTGTAATACCTAATATTTCATTTTCTAGGAGCTCCAGCTGTGTACTGTCACATTTTTTTTTAATTTAAAAACTTTCAAATTAATCCTAAGAATGATCACCGATGAAGAACTTGCAGAGAGAATAGAGGCTATCTCTAAGAGCTCCTTGCCCATTGTTTTGTATTTCTCGAAGCAACAGGATAAGATCCAGAATAAGACCTTGGAAAAGATAACGATGATCGTCAAAAATGCAACAAAGATGCAGTTGCAGTTTCATCATCCTCGCACGCTCATGACGTGTCTACTGAGAATTCTGTTATACTACGAAAATGTATTTCACACGAATAGATTTTGCGACTTATGGAAACGTCGACGTAAGTTTAGAATCGCCCAAGATTGCTATCATGCTTTACTGAAAAACTACCTGCCCGAAAAATCACGGGATATCGTAGAGACTATCATGGAAACCATCTATCATGAGCAACTCTGGAGATTCGAGACCTTCTGCTTTGAAGTAACGTATAGTCTGCTGGATATCAACCCTGCTATTGCCGGACTGATTGTTCATTCAATTTGGAATAAATTGACACTGCCAGAAATTAGCGTTGAGGATGCTCACGGTATCATTAAGATATTATGTGAGCTTCTGAACATGTATGAGTGGCCGCCAACGCAGGATACAGTAGCGATAATAGAAAGGATGGTCGCGCTCTTTCGTGCTAGCATAATCGCACGTTTGACGACGACTTCCCTTTCTTCTTCCTCTTCTTTAGAACCTTCACTACCATCATCGCTATCGGCGCTTGCGAGCATCAAAAAGGGTTTAGAAGTTTGCATAAGAAATATTATAAGACATATCCCAAACGATCAGATGCTAGTGATCATACAGCACATGTGCTCATGGACAATAGCCGCAGACATGACCGACGAATTCGTTCTGGAGTTTGGCAGCTTGTTGGAATTCGCTGCTTATATACATCAGGCGGATCTCTACGAGCAGACACTCACACCGACAATCTTTCCACTGCTGATGCAAATGATGGGCTCATCCAGTTGGCTCATCAGTCTACTAGGCAACCGAGTATTGCAGTGGTTGATAGACCGCCAAGACAACCGAGCGGTCTTCGATACACCTAAAATCTTCTTCGAGCACACGCATTTTGATGTGCGCATCGTGCAGTGTCGCAAAGAAGATCGGTCGTTTTTTAAGTTTCACCGCGAATTGCTACACGATAGCCTCCTAAAGAGTCTAATAAATCACTCAGAGTCACGGATGAATATCGAGGTGACATATTGCACAATATGCCTGATTGCTGTTGAGGTACCCTGTGGCTTTACAGCTGCTGCTCTGATCTGTCTCATGATGAATCTACAGGAGATCATCCTGCAACAACAAGACAATCGCGTGGAAGTAGTTTGTCATATACATGCTATGATTATTTCTATTATGTCCTTCATCTGCTGGATACATAAGGCTAAAGTTTTCTACAGCTATTTGAATAGGATAGTGATGGAAAGGGCGCATTGGGCGCCACATCTGAATCCTCCCCTCCAATCCCAATACAACTTTGCGCTGCATCACGTTCTTTGGAACAAACCGGAGCTATTCTTCGTCGATTGGGAAGTGCGCTATGGTCTTTGGAAATGCTTCCGTCTTACCGATATCCATCCAACAGTATCCCATTAATTGTCTGACATTGAATAATATGATTTCTGGAATGAATCAGGAATTCACACACAGATCTATCTCTGAGATCGTTCTATTGCATTTTAAATTAAAAAAGATTCAAAGAAATAAAAATCTAACGAAATCAAGAAGCCATGAGGGGTATTTTTCTGCATTTAATGATTGAAGGAAGAATGAAGAATTATAATTCCATATAAAGAGGAATTATATTAGAGAAATATTCAAGAGGAATTATTAATAAAAAGATTATTGTGTAAGAACTATTCTCTTATTATTTTATGAGTCTTATTTTACGAGACGCTTATAGAAAATTGCATTGACGCCCAGCTGAATTATATAATGGCATAAATAGCATAAATATTAGATGTGGGAAAAAGTTCGTGGCGTTTTTTTAATGCCATCTAATGGGAAAAACGCCACGAACTTTTTTCCACACCTAATATATAATTATATATTTCATGCACACATATATATATATATATATATGATTTATATATATATATATGATTTATATATAATTAATTACACACATAAAATGTCATATAAAATATAAGTGATGTATATTGTATATATCATTTATCACTTTTATTTAATTATATTATTGTTTGTTGTTGATTGCGGCGCCATTGCGCGAGGCGCGAGGTTGCACGCGTCGCCCAGCGTCGCCATCTCGGAGCGTAATGAAGATCGCATGATTTATGGCGCACTGCTTCGGTAATTTACGCACATCAAAGTGACTGGAGTGAACTCAAGCTTTTCGCGCGCAGAATAACTGTCTTGATTATGTTTTGTATTTGCATTTCCATATCTTGAGGAAAGCGAGGACGGTGTTTGAATAATCAATTAGATTTCGAAGCTCCGAATATTTGTGATATAAACGATTTAATGGTATTATAGAGTGGTGTTGAAAAATCTTATCAACTTTGTCGTTCTTGTTGAGGAGGTTTTCATTATCTTTTCCTGTTTGTAAACACGGAATTGTCAAAGGTAAAGAAATGTAATGTTGCACCCGGCGATATCAATATACTGATTGAAAACATAACGTTTATTTTTAAACGATACAAATATAACGATACAAAATGAATTGCATACAATTCGTTTATTAACAATCATAATAAATAAGTGCATTGTAGATAGCTGTAAAAGCGGCTTAATGCAGAACTTGCGAATTTTATAAGCTTTAATCAATGTTTTTGTTTTTCTATCGAATATATACAAAGTGCTTTTCACATAGGAACAATGTCTGACGAACAATTCTCCTTGGTGTGGAACAGCTTCCCAAGAAATCTGTCTTCAGGCTTATATACTTTGCTGACAGATGAGCATTTCGTAGACGTCACATTGGCTGTTGAAGGTCAAATTTTGCGGGCTCATAAACTAATACTGTCAGTCTGCAGCACGTACTTTCGAGAACTTTTCAAGGTACCTTATTATTTTAGTGATACAATGATAATATCATAACTACTTTTGTGGAAGCTTCATTGATTCAATGATTTGTTGTACACAGGGAAACACATGCAAACATCCTATTGTTATACTGAAAGATGTCAATTATCGGGATTTGTCAGCTATACTGCATTTCATGTATCAAGGAGAGGTCAATATCAAGCAAGAGGATATTGCCAGTTTTTTAAAAGTTGCAGAGGTTCTACAAATAAAAGGACTGACCACAGATTCAAATGAGGTTCGTCAAACAATCGAAATTATCTTTATAAAAATATAGACAATAAAATTATAGGACAATGCTAATGTTAAAATGCATAGAATGTGAGAAAGTATGATACTGCTTATTTTAAAGATGTTATTTTTTTTCTAAAATAATTTCTGTACTCTAAATTTAGAAGGTAAAATATATTTAGAAAGTAGGTTCTAAATATATACAATATATTTTTTTTTATACACAGTTGATTTCTATATACATTGCAGAGATTCAAAGATACTCTTAGAAAAAATGACGAGGATTTTGAAGATCGTGGTTTCTATGAAGTGGAAAAAGATAGATGTGAACATGGTGGTACAGATGAAAATGTTTCCACATTCAGCAGGCTGACGCACATTGTAAAGGAGCAGTCTACAACGAGGCAAAGCACTTCAACAGAAGACATCTCGACGAGAGAACCGTTTACTGAACAAATGTCAACTGTCACTGACACTTGTCATTGGCAAGGTTGCACAGAAGCTGACTACAGTATCCCAGATGACCCAGATGTACAAACAGCGATCAGCAAGAGAAGCAGAAGTACAGACATGCCATGCCACATGGAGGAACAGCCGTTAGATTGCACATCCGATGCGAGTCAGCCACAGTCAACCAAACCCGAACCACTGGATTATACAATGGACACGGATATGGATTTGGGATACAAATATGCAGCGGAAAAAATACTCTATGCCGGCAACGAGAACGCTCCGAAACAAGGTAGTGATTCTCCCGCCGTCCTGTCGGCATCTCGTGTACTTTAAAGACAACGCTAACAGTAGATTGAATGACGTCGTCGGAACGTCATCCGGAGCTGAAACGCCCTTCGACAAAGAGAAAAGTTTGCTGTACCAGCAGTATCGGCGCCCCAAAGGTTTGACACACTCAAGTGTTGCCACGGATAGATGTGTACTTTGTTATTGAGACTCATTATCACTTGTTTGACTGCGACGCAAGCTCTTAAGCACTTTTACATACTGTTTTATTAACCCCCGGTATTTCTAATGTAGACATCTTAGATCTCATTATCATCCCTCCAACGAGCGACATTGTTTCTCTATAAAATTTCTAACGCATTACGATTCAACAAGGAATATGGTCGATTTACATTGCAAAATCAATTTGTTCGTTAAATCATAACGCCGGGGGTTAAAGTCAATTTAGTCTCTGTGATCAACGCAATATCACGTTTGCATGTTCACGCGAATGGGTGTTTCAAATCCGAGCAAGCGATGTTCCTCGAATTATAATTCTCTCTCTCTCTCTCTCTCTCTCTCTCTCTCTCTCTCTTTGCATAAATTCATCAGGCACTTCATCTCATTGGCCATGAATGTCTAGAGAAAGCGATATTATCTTACAGATTTCGCGCCAGATACGCAGTTAGTTCCCTACAATCAGAATTCACAAACTCAACCATTCGGTATGTTTTACACTTCTGTCGCATTTTGCTTGTTCACATTCTCCAACTCGTTCAGGAACATGTTTGAAAAAAGAACCAATTTGCAAGATTTTTTTTATAGAATGAATGTAGGAAAAAATAACACGGCTGATTTTATATCTCAATACTTGTTAATTGATTCTCTAATAACATTCCTATCTGTTCTTTTTCTTCCTAAATTGCAGAACTGCATTTCCATATGCTAATTTGTAATTTATTTTTAAATGCTACTAATATGAATTGATTGTATAATGAATGGAATTTTGTTGGAAAAATACAAATTGCTCATTTATCATTTACTATTTTTTATATTTTTTATCGATCTTTAAATGTAAATTTTCAAGTTAATCTCGTTTTTTTATTGCACAGTTTTTTCCAGATATCTCAGAAACTGCATCTCTGTTCATACTGCTTATAAATATATTCGATTGATGCAAAAAATTTGTCACTTCGTTATCAAAATCTCTATTAAAACTGAAGTTCTTTAAAAAAGGAATTAAAAATCTCTCTAGATGAAATAAAAAGAGAATCGAAATCCGCGTAATTTTAGGCTTATTCTTTTTAACTTTTAAACTTTTTATACAAGTCAGTGTGAAAAAAAAGAGAGAAGATGAACTGTGTAAGAAGTTCAGCTAAAAAGAAGAAACCATTATTTCTCTTATTTTGCTTTTAATTTTATTTTACTGTAGATACAAGATTTTTGCACCAATCTAATACATCTTTCATTCTCTTTTTCTCCTACATTTATGTATATATCCTTAACATGTTTTTCATTTTCTTTATGTAATCTCTTGAGCTTTATCAAATCGAATGCATATCTAATATTCTCAAGAATAATAATATGATATCTAATAATATTCTCTTCTTTAGTAGGTTTAAATGACACAACGATTTATTCAAGTGATTCAACATATGAGACGGCAAATTCCAGCACTAAGGGACGACGTACAGTTAAAGGTATTTCCGGTAGCAGCTTGCCATTAGAGACAACGCTGCGTGTTGTTTCAGAGCTGGGTCCAACGTTACGCATGGAACATGGCAAGGTAATACGCATGTATGCGTGCCCGTGGTGCATGCGTCAATTCACACGTAAGGAAAACCTCAAGCTACACGTCCGTTATATTCACGGTCCGCTTGAAACTCTCACGTGTAAGCTTTGTGGTAATAAATATAAGAACAGTAACAGTCTGCGTGTACACTCCTACCTCTATCACAACTCCAAGCGGGATAAAAGCAGCAAACCGCTGGCAGCCGGTGACGACGGTATCAGCATCGACGGCGACGGCGATGGTGATGGCGTGTGAAGGAACAATTCTCTCGAGAAGTTTCTTCATCTTATGTGCCCATCGAAAAAAGGCAACGAGGATTAACAGGACAAGAATGGAGAGCGATAAGTCGCGACTGAAATTTGTTATATTTATATCTGCGCACCATGCCACAACTCGCACAAATTAGCACATAATAAGTACCGATTATTTCTATACGATGCTAAATAAGCGAGAAGTTTATAGAAATAAAGCGCCTTATTGTAAATATGTTCTTACAGAGTAATCTACCTTTCCCATTCACCGTCCAGTTTTCATCTCTCCTGGAATTTCATCCGAAATTCCAGCATCATTCTCTCGATATGTAAACGAATATACGAGTATATAAATGATATGTAAGCGAATATTTATGTATACAAACATTGCAAGCGTGGACAAATGAAAATAAATATGTAGAAAAATCAAAAGTCGCACTGCCTAGGTTTTTGGCAGTACTTTTTTAATTCCATATTCTCATTTTCTTTTTTTAAAGATATTTATTTAAAACACATTTATTAAAACATATATATCTAATTCTAGAAATATAAATGAATCTGTTCAATGCGGTAATTTTTTACTACGTGTTAAATAATTCATCGAATATTGTACTAAAAGCAACATATCACTGATATTTCATCATAATACATGTAATTTGATATTTGTCAAAGAATATTACAATTTTCAAAGTATTAGAATTATCAAACATAAAAAAAGCTAATTAAAATAAGTTATATATTTCACGTATAAATATAAAATTTCTAAAATTTTGATATCTAAAATTTTATATATATATATATATATATATATGTATACACACAC
>Ga0157364_1001068_pt1 | contig 22196 bp, 9 predicted proteins | sample AttsexASBM2_FD_111476 | JGI IMG/M metagenome (GOLD analysis project Ga0157364, IMG submission 111476) | Fungus gardens microbial communities from leaf cutter ant in Ribeirão Preto, State of São Paulo, Brazil - Atta sexdens ASBM2 | ecosystem: Host-associated > Fungi > Mycelium > Unclassified ...
CATGTCAATCTTAATACTATTTAGGATCAAGAAAGAGAACTCTTTTTTTATATTGTTTCTATGGTACATTTTATTTGCGATTTCTTTGCAATAGTATGAAATTCGTGTAGATAGTTTTATTTCTCTTGCCTACTCGTTATCTTGTGATACTTCGAGTTGCCACTCTTTTTATTTCGTAGCAATCATGCGAAGAGAACGAACAATTACTGAACTCATGGCGGGGAGAAGAGTCACTTCATGCTCAGCAATTTCCATGTGTCGCGTTCCTTTATCGCGCTGAAGATGATCGACACAAGCGTGTACATGCTTGTTAAATTTTGGCTGAAATATTTTATGCTCGAAATATTGTCAATATTGCTCAGTTTGTGAGCATTATTATAAATTATAGTCAATTATGCTTGAAGAGCAAGAAATTAAAAAAATAAGAATACTTTTATGTGCAGATGGATAGTAGAGATATAATTTTTCAAGCATTAATATTGTTATGGAACAAATTATACAATTATTTGAGAAAAAAATTAAAATATGTGATTACTATACATTTTCAACCATTATCTATGTACATATATAATTATCAATGTGTAAACAAGTTTCTTTGTATAAATTTTGTAGTTTTAACTTATATATGAATAATTAAACTGATAATCTATAATATTCTCACTACAATTACGTTAGTTGTATTGAATAAATCATTGCAATTAAATATTATTGTTCATATTAACCAATATATAACAAACAAAAAGTGCTAATACCAGAATTTTTTCCAATAAGTATTTTCCATTTTCTCAGGAATATATTTAACTATTTTACAAAATTTTATGAGCAAGATTTAAGAGGAAGGAACACTTAATAAATAATATATTCGAGGTAAATTAAATAAAATTGTTTGCTTCCAATTGAATCATTTGCAAACAAATGATAAAATACGGGGAGAAGACATACTTTCTTTCCTCTCTTTCCGTATTGAGAAATAATCGGACATTATCGATTGACACGACGGAATCAGAATATTCGAGAGACAAATGTACAGTTGAAATTGAGAGTCCAGTGAACAAAATGAGAATGACAAGCGCAAAGCCAAAGAAGAGGACTCACTAGAGGACTGAAAGAAAATGATCGAAGAGAGCTCATTGATGCCGCAGCACAATGGAGTTCACTTTCTTCGACGAGCCTCGTTAATCAGTATCGCGTACCGATTTCATGAAAGACAGAGGAGAGAATTCTTTCATATGTATTATCTATCAACGCATTTAGATTAATTGCCATTAGTTACCAATATAAAATAACAAACATTTTAACATTGATATCTCTGGTCAATTTTACAACGCAAAATTCTGAAAATTGCTATCAAAATCTTCTTTTTGTTAAATTTCTTAATAAGCAAGAAGGAAATTTTTTAATCAGAAAAAATTTAATTTTATGTTCATGAATATTTAAAAAATGTATATAATTATAATAATAGAAAAACGTGAAAAATACGAATTACATTTTATCTCGATGTATATTTAATTGTATCAACTGTCACTTTATTTAAAGTTAAAAGATATTTATTACTAACGGTTTTGCGAAAGCCATTTGTCGCAGCTTTTTCATTATCCATTTTCACGAGCAGTCACTTTGCTACAATCAATATTCCAGCGACGTACTTTTATATCTATACATGGATTTTTTGAGATAGGATCGATGCGAACATTACTAGAGCATAAACGCGTTTCAAAATTGATCGACAGAACCGCGAGCGAGCGAAGGCCGGAAAAAGATTGATGATTTCGTAGCGAAGCTACGAAAAAAAAGAGCCGTAAGGTGTAGCCCACTTTTGTCCCGAGCCTAGAAAAATTTTCAAGTTGTATCATTAATTATATCGCGATACAGTTGATTTACACGGGGCGACAGGGTAGAATGGTCGATTGTTGCGCGACGTCGATGTCGGCTTATAGTAATGATTCACTGTTCGTTTTGTGAGCGAACGCGGCGCGAGAAATTATTTAAAAATCACCTCATTCGTGTCGCGCTCTTATTTAAGTCGTGTACACTCCGGAGAGACTTGTCTGGACGCCGGTCCCAGGTGGATTGTAGTATTCTCCTGTCAGGCCGCGGCCTATTAATTTTGTCGCGCTAATCTCCAATCTACGTTTCCTTACTTTACAAAGTATTACGAGGGATCCGTGACTCCAGCCGCGACAAGCAATACTTGTTATAATAAATCGTTTTGCGTCCTAATCCTCGGTTACAGAGATTTCATAAACGCACCTTGCGTTCCATCGGATCTCGAGACGCACCGAATTTCCAGGGCGAATTTTGATAAACGTTTAGTTTAGCATCTTTTCCTTTCCGATCCGCAATCAGAACATACAACGTTCCTGAATAAGATTTCAGAGAACTGTCTGTTAGCAAAGAATTTAAACTCTTCGATGCCGTTCTGAGCATATCCAATTTTCTTTTTCCAATGCTTTTCCAATGCTTTTTCCATTGCTTATAACTTCTTTATTTAATAAAGATAAATACATTTTTATTTAGTACCATTATACTGAGAGAAATGATTTTGTTATATAGGAACAAAATAACAAATCAAGAGACAACAAATAATTTGGTAAGGAAACGTTTTATCAGTTACTATTGCAAATCATTTCTCATTATTCATCAATGCCATATAACAAATAATCAAAATAAACAGTCTCGCTTGCAAATAAGATCTATCCAAAAGATAGGTTAGATTAGGTTCTATATTTTTTACTTCTATTAATGATTGATTGGTATAGTAGACTAGCAGTAATCACAACAAATCAATTTGTTGTCACATACAAATTATTTGTTAAAGTAATTGTCATTTATCTGTTATTTTACTGTGGGTTTACATTTAATTTTCGCTCCACGAACACTCCAAACTTCAATCACATTTGTTAAAGGAGTCTATTATTGAAGTGTTAAATTAACAAAATTCTTTCTTTTAGTATATTTTCTTTAATGTCTGTGTGTTTTAATTAAAAAAAAACATTAATCATTTAAATAATTATTGAAATAATATTTTTAAAAAGTTATTAATATATTTATTTTTATGAAAGTTATGAACAATTGAATATGCCATATTTAAATGTGTTATTCTTGAATGGCATCGAAGGATTAAGCGGTGTTTAATAATGGTTATAACTTTCTAACTCGGATAATAAGCGATTATAAATTTAAAAAATATGTTGATCAATCAAATATAAGACACAATCACAAAAAATATAAAGTGTTTTATGAAATAAATACAATTAAAGATTAGTGGAACGTTATTGATAAGAGCTGATATCAGCGCAGCTATTACATCTCTTCAGATAATGGTCTCGCTTCATTCTCTTATATCGTTACTGAAATAACACGAGATATCAGTCGCAAACTTTTTTGTATTTTACTACATATCAATGGATGGAATCAAATCTCGAGTGGAAACACGCAATAAAAGCATGTTTTGCGATTGCAGCTGTTGGAAAAAAAAAAGAAATGTTACAATTCTCACACTGAGAAAACGTAAAAGAAACACTTTATGCAGCGACGTTGTTAAAAATTGCTTTAGCATTCATATACGAAGATGCGGAACCCTCTTCTTTAAAAGTTTTCCCTTTATCCGTTATCGCTCCCGTTAACGAAAGTGTCAGTTACCTCTTGCTACATTTATAGAACGAAATATGATATTCTTAAACGCGATGCATAGTCGTCGACGAAGACAATTGATCATACATATGAACGTTATATCTTTCAGATAAATGTACAATAAAATAAACAACACTTCTAATGCATACAATCCGAATTGCTCTAAGTACAGTTAAGACAATTTATTATAATCTCATATTTCATTTAGAATATATTTCAATCTGAGTTATTATAAAAAGCTCTACAAATTAATTATTCTTAGTATACATTATAAATAACTGAGTCATCATTCGTGTCTTGTGTATGTAGGGGAGATTGGGGCTAATAGACTCATTTTTCCGAATTTTTACAGATGAAATTAAGAGACTTATCGAAAAGATAAATTCTATACAGTTACTACATATATTTGACTACCTAATAATTTTTAGTAATAAAGGAGAAACTGATAACTAATATAAAAAAAATGCATTTTTCTAATGCATTCCATCTGATTCAATTAGCCCCGGGACCAGGATAATTCAATTAAGATTATTAAAATAAAGATTAATGTATTTTAAATTACATCTTTGGATACATATTAATAAAACTTTTATAAAAATATATTTTAAATACAAACATTTGCTTCGCAAGACAGAACAATGCTTTTTTTTTGCAAAATTTGTTCATTTCGTGCAAAATTACGTCGAATGAACCTAGTTTTCGAGATTGGAGATGAGAGAATTAAACTTATAACATTTATCACTAAAGAAAGTCTTTTTAAAGGAATAAAATTTTGAGTAAATACTATAAGAGTCGTACTAAATGAGTTCCATGCTGTAATTAATCTACTATCCTCCGTCCGTTCATTTTTTAAAAACATTAACAATATACGATAACAAAGATAAATAAAAAAATACATAAATAAAAAAAATCTGTTGGACTTTATTAAGTAAGAACTACACTTACTATCTAAGTAGAAATCAAATATCTCAAACATCATATACGATTGTAAAACAAAAACTTGAAGAATAAAATTATTTACTTACGTATAATTTTTTTAAATTGTGGCATAATTTCTATCATAAATGTGTTCGCAACAAGATGTTACAGCAGACTTAGTGGCAGTCGCTGCTGCGTGCTCAGATACACGTGTCTCGCATGTTTTGTTTTTAATGTAGCCTCGATTATTCTACTTACCCCTATACTCAACTGACTTCCTATATTTCTGTTCTTCGAAAAACTGAGAGCATCAAGTAGTTATAACATTTATAGATTTACAATTTTTTTTAATACACAATCTTCAAAATATTCTCTAATGATGTTAAAGTATATGTAAAAATATCACTTAATAATTTTTGCGTATTTATTAAAGTGATGAAAATTAAACCTGACTTGAATAATCTTTCATATGTAGTGGATTACAAAATCATTATATTAAAAATTAATGATATCTAAAATATGATATACTGAGTCAAATTATTATTAAAGATAATACACACTTCCCTCATTCATCATTTTAATTATGCAAGTTTTTCATGTGAAGGAAACGGAATCTTATGAACGTGAGTTATACGATGAAATATTCATTATAGAGACGTCATACATCTGACGGCTTCGTTGCAATTAAATGAACGTTGAGATAGTTATGAAATTTACAAGATGCAAATACGCTCGTGGAAATCATTGGCAAACGCATTCACAATTTTATACAGAATATTTCAAGATCTCTGAGACAAATTTTAAAGAATGCTAAATCAGCTTTAAGAAAATCAATTTCGTAAGAACCTGTGTTCTTCAATGAAAGAAGTTACTCGTCTAGTCACGTAATATCTGACAATTCATATTTATGATTAATTCACGTTTGTTTTTGCAAAAAGATAACAAAAACTTATAGATTTACAGTATTGTTAGATATTCGCAATACCGTGTGATCGATTGCATACCTCATATATTAAAATTTGAACAAGCTCCTTAAAAATCTAACAAAAGTTATTTCTTGTTGAAATCTATCATTTTAAAAAATTTTTCAAAAGCTTCAAATAATGTCATTCTTTTCGTAGAAAATTTTAATATATATATAAAATATCGCTGAGAGAAATCTATTTTCCTGGATTTCTTTCTCCAAGAACCAGGCACTGAGAAAAAACGGTTTTTGAATGATTTTTTATAATTTGCTTTTAAAAAGCTTCCATTTAAAATTATCCAGATAAGATTATGATTTATTATGATTTTTCAGAGACGCCAACAGAGATATATCAACAGATAATAAATATATATCAAGTATTTTTAAATAGTGTTGTCACACAAATACAGGAAAGATGTTGTAGTAAATATTACTTCGCGATGACATACATGCTCGTTTATTTCAATTCTAGCGACAATACATAACAGATTACTTGCGAATGTTATAACATTTAAATTTAGGCTTAATTAGTTTAACTCAATATAAATAATCATAAGTGGCATAATTTTAGATAAAAGAAAAATATTTTTTCAATTACAGATTCTTTATCTCTAAGACGTGGAAAAGAATTTTTTCTCTTTCTGTTCTTTCTCGAGTCCTTTCTCAGATTTTCCTTTCCTTACAACACTAGAACATTATTTACTTCATATTCTATACGTACAAGTTTTAAAAAGATGATCAAAATCGAATCCAACTTGAATCCAATTCAAATCTGCTTCGGTCACTCTCAGGCTATCCCTATTCTCTACCCGTATATTCTGTATACATAATAATTCAGACTTGAAACACCCTGTATATAAAATACAGGAGGTAACACGTGATGGTAGTCCGTTTGAGAACAGCCGACGCATACTTGAGTTGAGTCGTGAATTTGTTTTTCTAACTTCTAATCCTTTTAAAGCTCATATATATAGAATATAAAGTAAATAATTTAACAAATATATTATAACTCTTTAACGTCTCAATCTTAATCTCATGTAAAGTCTTTCAATCGACTACGATGCATATTGTTGAGTGAATCTTAAAAATAATAAACCTATTTTGCTATTTTGCTTCTCATGACGGAAAATGAATTCATAAGAAAGCTTAAGTCGTTTATAATTTCAAAGTTACCATGGCGCATGGACGATCTTGTTAAAGAAACATCAAGTCGAAATTGATCGAAGAATACTAGATGAAATTTGCAGAAGCTTATTCATTTGCAATCCGCGCACTGGACCGGAACTGCGACTTTATTCATAGCGATCTAATTATTTTGTTGGTACGACGGAAGTGTCTTGACGGAAGTGTCGTCGGCGTGCGCGCGGTTCGTCCGATACTAACAGCCGCGATACAATTTATGATTGGTTTCCATGAGATGGAAAAAGAACGAGAATAGAACGAAACAAATTATTTCATTGAATATTCAACAGTTGCCAGAAACAGATCCGTTATTCAGTGGTTACACCGGCCGTGTGCGGGCGCGGTCGCTCGGTCGCCGCCACTCGAAATATGTATTTTCCGAAGGTCCGTTTGGATGTAGGAAAAAATAAATAATATTTGTCGGCGACGCAATTCTCCCGTGCGATTGCGCCAGCCGCGAAATATTTATCGGAAAATATTGGCCGGAAAATGTCTACATACACATGCAATAACACGCGTACATCGGAGGTGTAATTATCGGCGGATAAACGCGCGATTTATTCGCGCGCGACACGCTTTGAGCACTGAATCGCGAGCCAGCGCGATGCGCGCAAATTGTATTTTTGTCGAGTGATCGGCGTCCACGCGTGTCACTTATCGAGTGTATTATATATTTTGAAATATCTGTTGATAGGTGCACCTGCTTTTCGAGTACGCGGCAAAGTGCATCAAGAGCAGCATGCTGTCCTGCTGCATCGTATCGAATGTCGCAAATGTGTGTAATAGTCTCGGTAACGTATACCACGCAAAATATGTTTGTTTCAACGTCCAATAATGCTCTCTATCTATCTATTCGCAGAGCTATTTAACGTCGAGTTTAAAATTAGTTTCAGTTTCGGACCTCATTCGCAACAGCGAGCTAAACCCATGATTGTAGTAAAAGGAAAAACTTTATTACAAACTGATCAAGCAATATTTTTGCATCTTAAAATAATTACTAATCAAAATATTCCCTCTCTGTCGTTCTCGTATTAATAATTATTTACTTAAATTAATTTTACCGAGTAAAATAATTATAAATAAGATATATACCCAGATATATTGTATATACGATAGTTTGGAACACGTGAGTAAAACTCAATGATTTTATCCGATTCGGTCGCGGAAATCGCGGTTTTCCTTGTTGAAACCCACGAATCGGAGGCAGAGAACCAAAGTCGGACGCATCAAACGGAACATCTCTCGCGTCGCTTTTTGCTCCTAAACCGTGAAATTTTCGCTTTACAAACTCTCCGCGGCAGTTTATTGAATTATTCACCAGATAACGAGCCCGTCCCGGGCTGCCTAAGAGGGAAGACAATTACCAGGAAACAGCTCGAGATAACAACAACAACAACAACGACCGACATCCCCAACAGTCAGCCGGTGTCGCGGGACTTTGTCGGATACGCGGCACCGCGACACTGCGAGACGACGACGACGATGATGATGGCGACGGGAACGGGGTTGCGACGCCCACCCGGCAGCCATTTACCGGAGAACACTCACGTACCGTTATCTTTATAGTTCGACGGCGGTATCGCGATCGGCCGCGACTGTTAATTAACGCGGCTTCTTCTGCGGGAGATTGGGGCTCCCGAGGAGAATCGTGTACGCACCAGTATTCGGCTTTCTTCACATGCGGGCGAGTGTGAAAATGTGCGCGTGAGTGCGTTGCACATTTGTATGTACCCGTCTGTGATATGGACCACAGTTGGTGCCGGCTGAAATCGGAGAACTTCGGATTGGTATCGACGGCGTCGTCTTCCGGAATGCAAAACTGCGTTATTCACTGCGCGCGAGATGAATCGCGAAACGTATTCCTGCTTGTATTCGCGCATTCGCGCATTTCTCATCGGAGAATTTTGAAAGTGCATCATTACTCTAGCACATAATATATTAATGTTGATTTTTAATCCTTAGGAATGTTACACGTATTTTTTAAACAAAATGACAAAACTGTAAAAAATTAAATAAGTTTTTCTATACTGTATTTGAAAGTAATACAAACAGTTTAACGGCGATTTAGGGCCTGAAAATTAAAGAAATAATGTACCGCCGCGTGTTGCATCAACATATTGGTCAGTATGTCGGCTTTTATAAATGTAATGCCTACTAGAGAAAGCATTACATTTATAAAACGTAATCAATCGATCAATTATACAAATGTAATCAATCGATTAATTTTATAAACGTAATACCTGTTAGAAAGGTATCACATTTATAAAATAACCTGATATATTGACCAACATGTTGATGTAATACGCGATACGTTTTTAAAGAATAATTAAGGTAACATGAAAAAACTTTTATTTAAACAGTAAAATTGTATTATAAAATATAAATATTAAACTTATTAAATTATTTCGTTTATTATATAATCTATATATAATATTTATTTTTATACTGAAAATATAAATGTCCACTTTCAGCTACTTTTCATAGAAATTATACGCCTGATACATCCTTAAACGCCGTACTATTTTAAATAACAAACTGCAATATATCTGCTCAATTCGATTACTTATAATTTTCATAAAACTTTGAAACTTTCACAGATATTTTCTTCAGGATTTTGGAAAGGATTTTGGGGTTATCGCCATGTCGTATTTCATATAATAAATATAAACATACGTTTAAGAGTTAACACTGATCAGCATAGAAATTCACGATTCTTTCTCACAGTTTTCAACAAGCTATTTTCAACTGATATAAAAACAATCGCAAATATTATCTTTTTCTCTTGGGCTCTTCAAAGTCCAAGTACAGTCACGGTATGTGTGTGTGTATGCGCCTGTTCTCACAGTCCTCATTCTTATGCAATCTTTTATCTCTCATTGCTGGCGCCTTTTTAACCATTTTTTTTTAACTGCAACATGCCACTAGCACAGCGCTTCCGACAACAGAAATAACATTGCGCCGGAACTTCGCGCAAAGTCGGCACATGTAATACTTTGAGGTCTGATTAAGCCTTCTGTGCGCTTGGTGCTGAGACTCTGGAGTGATGCTAATTAGTTTCTCTAGAGAAGACGGCCAGTGTACATCACAAAATTTGCGAGGGACCACGTGCGCCCAACAAAAACAACGAGGAGAGAGAGGCGAGAGAGAGCTAGAGGAGTCAGTTAGTTTTGCGCTTCACAGAGAAATATTATTATTTTTTGCCGAGGACTCGCTTAATTCTATCGCACCGGGACCGCAGGAGGAACCAAAATCGGCACCAAAATGCCAAATCCGTGTGGTATATATATTTTCAGAATTGGCTGGACGCGGAACACGAGACTGCCACCATGCTGGGCCGTTGAAAATTACGAGCGACAAGGAAACGAGAATTGTGCAACTATCGTCGCGGTGAGGCGGAAGCAACGAAACTTGCAGCAGCTCACAATGAACCTCTACAATTCTCCGTTTATCGCAGCTTTTATGTTTGCGGTCTTTACGAAACTTTACGATATTCATTGCGCGCGGTTATCGGAAGTGCGTAAATAACAGTGTATATCTGCGTGGTCCATCCGTAACGTTGCCTGAGTTATGGTCAAAACGATTCGCTGGACATCGATGTTCTACGCAACTTGCCGATATAATAAATTGACAAACTGATACGTATGAATTTTATTGTAGCATTATTCGTTATATCTACATACTTTGATTTCATAACTGCATTTGATGTTCAATAACGTCGGTGAAACTATAAAAAATAAGTAAGTGATGACAAATACGATAGAGAGACAAAAACATAAAGTTTAAGAGCGACCATTAAGGCATCGAACGCGACGACAATATAATCGCTATTCCCCGCAAATATTTCCACCAATGCATTGAAACGCGATATCACGAGAAAGATTTTAACCATACATCTCGAAATGCATTTACATGAGGAATCTCATTTTTTTTGTTCGCAAACGTCGTTCGCAGTGCGGTTCGATATCAGAAGGATCCGAATGTGGAAAGCTCCGCATGCGTCATTCTATTGCAGGAACTGTGGCTTCAGAAAGCGGTTGATGTTAGGTGTCCCGGATAATCGTGCTGTTCCGGCTGCAGAAACTGTTGCTACTGCAACAATCCGACCGTAACACTAGCACGCAGATGTCATCAATGCACTTCGTGTTTCGAGCAAATGGGATTAACGTCACAACGACGACTCTGCATCCGATATTACTATTTGTATTTATACAGATTATTATACCTCGACAACTGTCACTTCGACTTTGAACTGTCTTACATATATATCCTTATATTTTTTCAACATATAATTAAAATCATCCTTCTATAAAACCTGGTTTAAGAATAAGAACTTTTCTGTTATAATATTACTTATAATATTACTTATAATATTAGGTTAGGGAAAAAGTTTCTTCGTATTTAAAAAAATTTTTTTGCAAAAATTTTTCATTTGTTGTGAAATTTTCGTTATAATTATATTATTCGCTAGAGCAAAGTTTCAGCTTTAAGAATCTGTTTTTTAAATTGCGGTATGATGATTTTTATTATGAGCAATCAAAGTCAGAATGCTTCTTTACTTAACTCGCGAACTTTACTTAATTCAGAAACAAAAAATTATAGAAACAATTTTAAAAAATTGTTTTGTAGGGAAAGCTTCAAGCTTTCACGATAGATAGTCTATATATAATTTATCTATATATAATTTATAATTTATAATTTTTCTATATATAATCTATATATATATATATAATTTTTCTATATATCTATATATATTTCTATAATCTATATATATAATTTTTGTAAATTTTTTTCACGTGAGAGACCTCCAAAGTGAAAAGAAAATTTTTTATTTTTTTTAGCTCGTAGTTTTTTAAATGTAAAAATTATCAAACTCATAAAAACTCAAAAAATATAATAATCTTTCGAAAGTAGAGATTTCAAACTTTAAAACCCTTTTTTTACATTTAAATTTCGTTCATTTTTGACGAAGATATTATATATACAATTTTGTATTAAAAGAAGATATGAAGAAACTTTTTCTCAAAACTCAATACGTTATATTTATTTATAAAATATTGCACGAATATTTCACTATTAAACAACTTATTTAAAAAATATCATTAAAATCCAGACATTTTAATATAAGAAAAATCGGATTTTTTATTCTAATTGGTATTTGCGTATCCAAACAAGTTTTTTACAATCTTGCATAATTTTAAGTTACACAATCTTATTCCTCGAATTTTAATCTTTGAAATAAAGAAAATTGTTCAATTATGTTTAAGCAAAGATATATTAATTTAAAGTACACTGAATCAATTTTGGAACGAATACCAAGATAGAATTAAACTTTTGTTCACGAACATTATATATTATTAGTTATGTCGAAAAATACTTATATACGATAAATTACCTTAATAATAAGAAATACGAAACAACGAATACATTAAAGAAAATACACGTATAATTATACTTAATTGATATATATATTGCAGAATCTCCCTTATATCTTAGAAACACACAATTATAGACGCAGCCGATAACAATCAGCCATCGATTGACCAAGAAAAAGTATCTCGCGTAAATCCAATTTAATGCGCACCGCGAGAAGTAGACTTTTCAAATTTTCCGTTGGTGAATCCTCGAGAAGTGCCTGGACTTCTAAAGCTAGACGAAGACTTAGGGTAAATTAGAAAATGTTATCAACACGGTGGCACATCGAATGGAAATTCTTCTCGTTAAACAGTTCTCCGCTGCGCTACGCAATGTACGTCCAGTATGTGCGTGTTGAATATCGCCGGAAAGTTTTGTCCGTACGTTATAATTTCTCCAACTCTCGACATTGCGTTCCCTACCATTCCATTCTCTTTGTCCTAAAAGTCTTCTTCATCCGTATTCTAGTTCTCGACAATTCTCTCAGTCTGCTTCTCTGCTTTTCTTTCCTGTACTTTTCATTCCCTCCTCCGTTATTCAACAAATTATTATTTAGCGAAATATGACATTAAATTTTGTTACTTCAGTAACTAGTACAGTTATCTAACTAGATCTCTGTCTAATATAACAGGAGCAAGTGCGAGAGACGTATAACGTCGTAAAGGATTCCTTATTCCAAGATCGATGCCAACACATTTTTAACCCTCGACTACAGCAATGGGTCGTTTGGACCCGAATCGAAAATTTTATACGGTTGACGTAATCTATATTGACACGATGAGATTCTAAATTACCTATAGATAAAAAAACTTTGAACCTTTATCTATCAATCGTAAGACAGAGGTTCACTTGTATTTTGTACTTAAGGCTCCTGAGTAGTCACTACAGCCATTGAATCGTAACGTCAGAAGTGAAAAATGATTAATTTTTATTACATGCCATTTATAAATAAAGACAATTTGGATAAAACAAAATGATAAGATTGCTTTAAAACGTTTGTAAAAATAAACGAATACTATGCTTATTCCCTTTGACAATCAATAAATAATCATAAAAAATGATAAAAGGTACATGTAAGTGAAAATAAGCTACATATACGTATTAAAAGGTACTTAATGTGCCTTTTATCATATTTTTACAGTTATTTATTGACTGTTAAGAGGGATAAGTATAGTACTTTCGTCTATTTTTACAAATATTTTAACGCAATCTCATCATTTTTATCTAAATTGTCTTTATTTATAAATGACACGTAATAGAAATTATGTGTTATTTCTCACTTTTGACCTCATCATTCAATATGATTGTGATGACTACTCAGAAATTTTAATAGGACGCTTTAGAATTTAGACGTAGCTTTCATAGCTATAATGGAATATCAATCTATCTCTCTTTATATAATACAATATTTATCCTAGATTTTACCCCAGATCGCTTTATCTATAATTAACGAGTAACCATATTTACAACAGACATGAATACCTAGATGTGAACAGTACACATTAATAGCATCAACTCACTGTACGGTACGTGTTCTCATTTTCTTCTCGCTCGATACAGAATACTAAACGAGCGAAAACTGGATCCGTCCTATTCTTGCTACTCCAGTTTCACCCTTTCGCCGTTTTGTTCGTTATGTCTATTCCCTTCGCTTCCTTTAGCTTTCCACGACATCGTGCCGCTTCGCTTCGCTTGCCCCCTCCCCTCTCCCCTCGTACTTGTTCCTCACACCATCATCTCTCTTTATTCTCGACGCCACCCGGTGAGTATCGCAACGTGTTTAGTCGACATGACCCGTGTGACCGAATCCTTTCGACGCAAGTCTGTCAAAGTGAACACGAAGCGCCGCGGGCTCTTGTGATTAAAGAAAATTACGAGCAGCAGATAATTACAGGAGGTGACTGCATGGACAGAGCTGACTGAAAGAGGGCGCGTGGCAACTCCCGTTCCGCCACGCTTTGCTGTACGGTAGCGAAATTCTGTCACCATCCGTGGCGAGCCGCAGCATCCTGAGCATTTCCCAACGTTGTACCGAAGAAGCAAGGACACTGGACACTGTTCACGATATAGTAGGTGTCGCGTATACGCGATGACTACGCGGTATTCGCTTTTCCGGCAGTTACATTTCCCGTTCACTCGTGCTAAATCGAATTGCGTGACTAAACGGCCACGATATCGTATCTACGTTGTTGCAATTGTTCGCCAATTAAAATCATTATCGGTAATTTTGGCAAGTAACAATTGAAAGCGCAATTAATTAGAAGGTTTCATTATGCTACAGAGGTGCGGTACTCATTCTTATTAAAAATGAAAATGACGTTTCTACCGTCCAATATATCTAATTTCATGTTTAATGTTTTTACTGAGCGAATATTCGATTATTTAATGAAAATTGTATATAAAATTTATTAAAATGTAGGCACCGTAAATCTTGTTATATTGAAAATTTTCAATCTGAACGAAGGACGGAAACAAATGTAATAAAAATCATGATGATAAAAATGTGTGACAGTCAAATATGGATTATTGTAGAGAGAATATATAGCTGTACCATTTATTTCCATTAATAGTACAGAATCCATATGGACCGCCGTTCGGGATTATGAAGGTTAAAACTGAAAAACAGGATGCTTTGGTATCTGCTCATATCCTGCATAGCGGACGACCACAAATTCTCTTGCTTCTTGGCTAGCCGCAACATCATCCTGTCATTTATGAGAGAAAGGGTGAAAGGGGATTTCGCTGTTTTTCTCTTGGATAATATAACATATTTAATCTCATGCCTTCATATCTTTCTTCGATACACACAATACAATCTTCTTATTCTTATTCTATAAGTAGAAAAAAAAGTATGAAAATATTTAAGGCAAAAATAATTAACGCTTGAAATAATAAAGCCACATGTGTAAAACAATTTGTTATAAAATGAAAATAAAAGATATTTCACTTCAATAATCATACAGATCAGAAAACGGTACAATCTGTTATTTTATGCGTACATAAAATACATAAATTATTTATTATTGTCACGTATCTGATTTGTCCCCACTCCTCTTTACGATTAACCATTACATTGTTTTGTTTTGGGACTGGAAGTGTCGAAGGAAGGAATTTGATATACGGTGCGCGTATATAGAATAATAACCTTTCAGCGTTCATTTTCTATCGAATTTGCCTGTGCGCTATAGTAAATCGAATTTCACGGCTAAATGGCTCTTTTTGACGCCGAAATAATAACCTAGATTTAACCGCTGCGCTTATGGAGCGCAAAAATAGTTAATACGCTCTCACGAAAAATCTGCGCGCTCTCGTACGATATCGATACTCGGAATTTGCATTGGTAATGCGGCAGGAAGCGGAAGATAATTACCAGTCTTCAATTCGCGCAATTGTGTTCGCAAACCTAAAAGTACATTTATCAAAGGCAATTATTGCAAAAACAGCTTTAATGCATTTAACTTAGGACGCCGTTATTTGTCCTACGTCATTGTTATACACATAATGATGCAAAATAAATTGCACCTACGACCTAAATTGAAAATATTTTTTTAAGGAAATAAAGGATATAAAGCTTTTTAATATCCTTTAAAAAGTAGCGTGTCCTCGCCTACATATATGGAGTCATGCCATTCAAATTTTGCCGAAGAAGGAGGAGAAACCTGCTCCGCACAGTATGGGCATTAAAAAATTGTACAAATTCTGGAGATTCTTATATTGCATCGAGTTCTATGGCGCGGCCGGTCGACATTCTGGGTGTCGGGAAAGTGCATTACATATCCGGATTGAGGAGATTGAAAAATTCCCTTCGATGTTACTCTAAAACGTCGCGCGAGGTGATTTTTCGAAACTTTTCCAATGTAAAAATGTGACAAGTAATAATCGGAGTAAAATTTTCGAATTATAGTCTATTTTTATTTTCCTTAATTTACAACTTTTCAAATGTGTAAAATTAGTGTGAAATATATATATAGAAAAAAGCCTACATTTTACTGCATTTTTCCTTTTTTCTATTATCCCGCAAAATTTGATTTTAGAAATTCGTAGCTTTTATGTACGGTTTCGAGCGTAATTTTTATACGCTTCCGCTAATTAAAGGATACATGTTAGCGTGAAGAAAAATGCGACATCACGGCTTAGGTGACGTGACTGAAAGTCAACCGGTGACATATTTGTTAAATAATTGGGCCGCGTCCAGCGTGCGGACAAAAATTTCCGCGTTGCCTTCCATTATCGCCTCGTTCTTTAATCACCGGCTGGTAACGCGAATTTTTCAGATTTACGGTGCCCGGAGAGCTCGAGCATTATGGAATTACCCCTGCCGGGACACGTATCACGAAATTATCCCGGTAAATCGGGCACTGACAGTAATTATGTCAGCACGTCCCCCTCGTGTCTGTCTCAATTATCCGGTTACATTTCCGAATTTTCGTCCGGTATATAATAGCGCACCGTTCAAATTTCTCTTGCTGGTCGATGCTGGTGAATTACGTCGGGAAGATCCAATTTTCAAATTTCTCTATTGATAGCTTCGTTTATCATCTTTTTCAAAGGATGCTTCTTGAGAAAATAAATTAAATACCCTCAAGATCTCTATATTTTCGCGCTTATATTTTTACGTACTTTTTTTTCGAAAGCACGATCCAAATTAAGGTCGAGTCGATGTTTGTATTTCGGATGAATTATGAAAGTAAGACGCGAAGCATGTTAATGGATTTCTCAGGGAAACGCTTTCAACAAAAATATAGTATATTTTGCCTCGCGCGTGGATGAATGGACCGAAACTTTCTGATTACATGCAGAAATATGGTTATTATATAAATTGATCTCGTAAGTAATCGTGCATAAATTTTTTTACTTTGAACATTTCTCTAAGAGCTGTATCGCAAATGTTCGCGATACGCAGATCTATTTCATTGCGTTCGATGGTTACGATAGCACGTTTAAAATAAAATCTGTGAGGCTTTCGCCTTTAACCATACACCCGCGCGCGACTCTCTTTCAGAGTAGTGTCGACGTCGACACTGTCAGTTAATTCGTCTGTCAATCTATCAGCGCCGCTATAAAAATTCAAATGCGCCGGCCAGCAAAACGTGAAAAAAACCTTCTGGCCGAAAGGGCGAAAACGCGCCGACCATCCTTTCGGTCATCCTTTGTGCGACGATTTAACATTTAATTCGCCCAGATACTTCAGGATGTGACGTCCAATCGCCACCTAAATTCAATTTAACGTATCAGCACGTAGTTTTATTTCCGCAAATATGATTGACGGTATGAGGACAGAATACTTTGCGGAATACGACAAGATTGAATAGAATTTGATGGATTGAGAGCAAAAGTAAAAATCAAGTCTATAACTTTTAAGCTCCACCATAAAATTATTTTAAATATAGTATCATAACGAGCTTTATGAATTAGACATTTGCCTTACATGTTCCGATACCTTCATTTAATATTTATACTTAATAATATTGAGAATAACTGTCAATAAAGATCATTAATAAACGAATCTCATTAATTAGTATGTACATAGATGTATGTAAGTAATTAGATTCAAACTATTTAGAGATCAATGTTTAAGAACAGATTATACTTTCTGGAATATTCAGAAAACTATATATTTGTTTTTAAATAATCTCAGTAATTTTGTCATAATTTAAACGGCTTACCGTGAATAAATAAATAAAAATATGAGAAACAAATAATTAAATATTTTTATAACAATAACAATAAATTTTTCTAATTCTAGTTGTGCTTTTGACACTAATTAAAATATTGTTTTCAAAATTGTTATTAAAGGTACTCACGATTGCCTTTCACCGGAGTGAGTAAAATTGTTGTACGTATATGATTACAATATTTTATTTAAATTAATTGATATGCAACGTTTTTACAAAGAATCATAACAATTTTTCAAATTTTGCGAGCAATGCATGTCTACCGATGCTCAATAAACAATAAATAAATTGGAGTAACGGGTCAATAGAAATGGTCGACTAATGCCAAACGTAACTCCGCAGTTTCATATCGAGAGCTGTGTACCATGCTAACTGCACCATGGAGGACGCTCGCAATTTACAACACAGCGTGTAACGTCCGTCACTCGTTGCTGACATGGGATGCGATACGTGGCGAAGGATGTTTTGCACGATTTACTTTACTGCCATCGTGTCTGACCGCGCATAGCTAGCTACGGTAATTTCTTCGTAGTGGATAAAGATAGCCATATCTTGTCAATATAAAGGACGAGCTGCAAATAATTTATAAAATGAAATTGTTTGAATATAACAGGATAAAATGAAAATTTAATTTTTGTCATAATAATATATTTTGAATTAGCAAAGATAATTATATAACTCTCACAATCATTATCAATATTGTATAATACATGAGCAACCGATTATATTTTGTCAATTTTTAAATTAGTAAAATGAAACATCGTTCATTTCGTGAAATTTTTTTCTCGTTTATTATAAACACAATATATTTAATTTTAAATTATTTTTAATTTTGAGTTGTATAAAGATACATATCAATCTTTGACTATCTCAGATACGGATAAGGATAACTTTATATATATTACATTTTTTTTGCAAGTTTCATTTTCACAAAATGATAGGCATCACTAGGTACTACACCCTACAAAGGAATACGCGAAATTCGTGGGGCTGCACCGGAACTTTGTGAATGTCCTCTTAAGCTAGGAAATCGCACTACTTTGTCCATAATTTAGTTAAGAGCGTCATGCGTGTGACGTGCACGATATAGAATAGATCGGAACAACCGAAGCGCGAATAAAGAGAGAGAGAGAGAGAGAGAGAAAGAGATGGAAGGAGAGAGAGAGAGAACTGGCGTGTGGCCAACCTCCTAGTCCAGGATTCGTGTAAGTGACTTATTATCCGTCGTTTATATGTGAGTCCTCTATTAGGACGTACTATCTATATATATATATATATATATATATAGTATATATATATATATATATATATATATATATATATACACACACACACACACACACATAGGCTCGCCCTGCAGAAACGCACGCCTATTTCTCTCTCGTAATGACGCTAATCATTAAAGGGTACGTAATTATGTGTACATTCTCTATAATATGTCTTTGCCGCTCTCTCTCTCTTTACATCTGTCTTGTTGGTTTGATAGATTTCTAAGACAGTTTTAAGTACCAATTAATTGATCGATTTAAATTAATTCTAAGATATTTAAATTAAAAATGGCAAGTACGCAAACATAAGTACATTCTTCAAAATATATATTAATACCAATAAATGTCGCTCGACATACATATTTATAACAAATTAATTAATATAAGTACATTTGAAGAATAAAAAGATAAAAAAAAATTAAAAAGAATTTTGAAAAATAATATATTTACACAAAATATAATTTCGTTATAATTATTAATACAAAGCAAACATACTAGATGCAAGTATATTATTACCGTTTTCTATACAGTAAAAAACATTTTGTATTTATGTTAAAAGGAATCCTTGTTAACATTTTTGTGTTGAATTTTTAACCTATCCGAGTGTTAATTTAACATAATGTGGTTAAACATAATTTGAATATTTTATATTAAATTAAAATTTAACATTTCTCAGTGTTGAAATAACATTTATATAAATAAACAAATAACAAAAATAATGTAGTTTTAAAATTCTAGGAATAAATGAATAAAATGTGTGTTAAAATATTGGGTTGTTCGGAAAGTTTGTGCCGATGTTGAAGGAAAATTGAAACGCAGAAAATTTAAATTTTTTTTAGTATACATTTATTAAATTAAATTATATTTAAATAAATATAGGTTAGTCGGCACTTTCCGGACAACCCAATAATTAATAATATTATAAATTTTTGAAGAAATATATATATATTCTGAACAGCTAATTACATATTTTATAAAACTTACAACTATTTTATGTTATTTTCTCTTTATGATGGTAAATATCTGTTAAATCTATTGCATAAATTTCACAGAGGCATCGCCTAAATTAAAAATCTGAAAATAGCATCTAATTTCAGTTAAGTTTAACATTATAAATGTGTCTATTTATTTTTAAATTGAGTCAAAGTATTACGCTTCTTGTGTTAATTTTTTACATAATATTTGTGTTATCTTCTAACATATTCTTATATCAAATTAACAACAAAATTTGGATGAATCATTTGGGACATTGTGAAATGTATTAAAATTAATTTAACACAAAATTTTGTGTAAAGTAGAATATGTAAATTATTATATTTAGATCAGATAATAATTCGTGTGTAAATCAAATTGTATTTCTTTTCAACTTCTCTTACGTTATGCTTTTCATTATTATTAGTCGCATTTGAATAGTATTACTAATTTACGTTTCGTGTTTACTTTAAGAATTTTATTCTGAAGAATATTAAGCGTTTCCCTTTTTCTGCGTCATTCTCTCACTATTTTCTTTTCTCTCTTCTCTGTGTTTCTCTCTTTCTATTTGTGTCTCTCCTCCTCGGTCTTGCTCGAAGGTAATTACGACGCAGTCACGCAAAATCAAATTGAAGAAATGTGCGAAGCGAGTTTAATGTTCAGTCGGGCTCCCAAAACTGCCGCGAGTAGACGTTTATCTCGCGTGTAAAATTAGGGGTGTAAGGAAGCATTTAAGTGCATCTTACCATGTTACGCGTAATGCGCGCTCATTTAATTGCTCGTTGTAATCGTCGAACTATGTACGTGTTTTACATTAAAATTATAATCCATGTTATAATCAATTCTGACTTATCTCTAAATAATAGGGTTTTAATCGTTATATATTTATACAATTAAAATATACAATTAAAATATAACAATTAAAAGGTGTTAATTAGAGATAAGACAAAGATAAGTTTAGAGATAAGTGTTATTAATATATTTTATTATAATATTTGAATATTACTTAATGCAAGCATAAAATATAGAAATACATGCATGAATGCGTAATATCGAATAAATTTATTTTAATTAGATAGATTACAATGCCAAGGATTTCAATCACAGACGATTAACGTAGCGATCGAACATAATTCTAAAGTATTTGCAGAATGTAACGCTGCAGACATGCATGGAATTTATCAATTTGATTGAACTTATAGTTAGGTGGACATATGCGAAATATATGAAGTTTCCTGCGTCAGCGAGCGAAAATAATCGATCATTTAATCCATTTAATTCAGCGATAACATCAAATGCGAGAGAAAATATGGGAGACGTTGTTGTAATAACGAAAACTCTTATCTTTCTTAAGACTTAAGATAACATTTTTATGATATATTTATAAAAGGTAATATATGTAATTATAAAAGTAATAAATGTAATTATAAAAGAATAATATATTTATAAAAGATAATATTTTTCGCAATAAATTCTTTACAGTTTTTCCAATATAATTCAGGGGGAATTATTAGCGTTTCAGACTGTTTGTGTTGAAAATCCGAAAGTTATCGGAGCGCAATCATATCTGAAATAAATTGATGAAATAAATAAATTAATAGAGAATATATATTTGATATATTATTTGAAACATCTAACTCTGATCGTAATGGCATTTTCTATCGTATTTGACTTATCTTTCTTATTATATTTCACTTTCTGTCGTTTAATGTGCACGTTCTCGGTTTTTCGAAATCACGAATATCTGTCATCGCGCCCCCTCCCCCCCGTTGAGAATGTGAAAAACGCATTTCGTGAAGAACGCGCGGAAAAATACGGCACGTCCGGAAGCCTTAATCCTTGTTTATAACGACTTCCTAGGTAGAAGACACTCTCCCGCGTAAAAAGGGATTCGGCAGTAGGAAAGGGGAAAAGATTCGTCCCGCGAACGAATGGCAAGTAGGTGGGTTGAAACTTTTCCAGGCTGCGTATACGGTATAGCGTTAGAAGTTCGCCGCGGGACTCTCTCGGTGAAGTTTCTTCAACCAAGCCAACGAAAATCTTCCAACGCGCCGTGCTTGATGCAATGCCACCCCGAGTAACTGAGCTCTTCTTTTCACTCTCGGGACACGCGTGATACGCAAAGTGAGATTTATTAAATTTCGAAGAAGACGTCGAAATAATAATATTAGA
>Ga0157364_1001070_pt1 | contig 22180 bp, 11 predicted proteins | sample AttsexASBM2_FD_111476 | JGI IMG/M metagenome (GOLD analysis project Ga0157364, IMG submission 111476) | Fungus gardens microbial communities from leaf cutter ant in Ribeirão Preto, State of São Paulo, Brazil - Atta sexdens ASBM2 | ecosystem: Host-associated > Fungi > Mycelium > Unclassified ...
ACTAATTATGACTCAAAACCGTCCTTTCAATTCCTTCCTGTTCTGAACATGCATAGGAATTTTATTGTTGCTCGAGAAACTGTTAGTTCACAGATTATTAATTGTTAATAAATTAATGTTTTCGATCTTATTTAGCTTTAAAATGTATACATTATTCATAGATAGAATTAAATATTGATATAAAAAGAGTTTAATATGATGTAAACAGGTGATGTAAACAATTACATAATCCATGACACTTTCTGAATTTTTATACTTCTCAGATATGTTTCAAATTCCTGTATCTCACATAATTTTATATTATCCTATTCTTTATATATTCTATATTTTTGTTATTTAGCTTCTTTTTTTTTCTAAAAGAGATACAATTCCATACATCGCAAATCTCCCAGGGACATCCTGAAGGGAGTTTCAGAGAACGTATGTCCTGAGAAAATTTCTCATAAAGTATATGCTATATAAAATCTCTTTATACATTCCGTTCTTCAATATATACAGGAAAGATTTTCAAATAGACTCGTGCTCAACGATACAATTTATATAAATTACACTAATTGTGAGAAAAATAATTTTTAGTATTTGTGATTATAATTATATCATAATCACAGTTATTACTGTTATAATGTTAGTAATAATAATTTTACTTATAGTTCTATAAAAAAATATATATAGTTGACACTCAAAATGACTATATTGTATATTATACACATATATAAAAATGCAATTATCATAATTTAATTGTAAGTTATAGTTACTTTCAATACCAACTACATGTATTTTATGATATAAAGCTGTGTAAATATAATTATTATTTATACTAATATTATAGCCATCATAATTGTGATATTATGTAATTATAATCACAAATACCAAAAACTTTCCTCTCAGTGTAGGTCAATTCATGAAGAAAAATCAGAATAATTTTTTATTCCAATATTTCTTCCACGTGTGCATGCGGAATCTATAGACAATTGTATGCAGAATTGTTTCAGAAAAAGTGTAAATGGAGAAGGCAAGATGAGACGTGTCCATTTGCGTCACTAAAGTTGATGATTGTTTACGTTAGCCTTAGCGGGTTCTGCGTGCGATATAGGATGCTCGCAAACGGATAGAGGTTCACGGTTTCCCCTCGCAGAGCGAGTTGCCACGGAGCGTAACGTTCTCGTTCACTCGAACGATGGAGTTCATCGTCGTGGAATGCACGGCGAGGAACAATGCGCGAGGAAGAGGAGGAGAACGCGAAGCCGCGCCACTTCCGGCGTAGACCAACCGGAGAATGCCACTGTCGTCATTGTCATCGTCGTCGTCGTCGTCGTCGTCGTCGTGGGAAGAGCGGGGACGAGAAACGAAGAATAGCCGAGAGCTTTTAATATATCACACCGTAATTATGCTGCTCGTTGGACTAAATGTAACCGTCGTTCGGCGTTATCTCACATTCTCGCATTCCTGAGCAGCGGAGGATGACACTAGGGAACCACAAAAGGTTGCGACAATTGCGGATGTGCGCGCTCTCTCTTGGATTTGAAACGCACGTTCGCAGCTGAAGAGTGAAGACTAATACACCATCAAGCATATCAGGGAGTCTAAGAAACTTCTCCCTAGAACGCGAAAATACATCTTCCCATTTTCTAAAGCCTTATTAAATTCGCTAATCTGCGTTATACAACGATTGTATCTTACTGCTCATACATTTCAACATAATAGAAGAGAAAGAACATCCTGAAGGAATGTTCTTATTGTATTTAGAACTTAGAAATAATTCCGAATAAGATTTTTTCCGATGAAGATCTGCAGACATAATTTGAAATTTGATATTTATCTATATAGTAGGAAATATAACTTTGAATTTGACTAGCATGTTAGATTCAGTCTTTAACTAAAGAATCGATGATAAATAATCTTTTTTCAATTTTTTAAAATACAAAATTAGAGAAAAGATTATGGCATTGAAATTAATATCATTAAAATTAACAATATAAAGAAACGGCTCAGATGATTAAAAATCAATTATGAAAAATATTGTTAATTTTTAATGCAAACAACAGTTTGAAGTTCAAACTCTGAAGTCTCAGAGAATTTTTTCGTCGAAAATGAGAGAAAAGGTTGTTGCTTTGAAAGTAACACTTTTAATTATTCATTAATTTTTTACACGAACAAGAGTTTGAAGATGAAGTTCGAACTCCAAGATTTCAGAGAAATTTTTTTTGACAAAAGTGAGAGAAAAAATTGGTGCCTTGAAACAAATACTTTTAATTATTTATTAATTTTTTATACGAACAAAAAGTTCGAAGTTAAAGCTCAAATTCGAAGGTCTTTGAGAATTTTTCATTTTGTTAAGGTGCTAACATCAGCTTAACTCCAATTTAATATATATATTCTTTTCAGAATCCGGGATCCGGAAATTGCGGTAAGTAAGTCAATTATGAAACACACTCGGGTTCTTTTAACCGAATACTTCGCGTCACCGTCTCGATCATCGGATCGAGCGAGAAGAAGCAAGGGAGGAGAGGTCGAACGACTTCGGAAGCGGTCGAGGCCATCTGTTACGCTTGGTTCCCACGCTTCCGCTGCCCGCCGGTCGTGCCTTACAGCTAATATTTTATTCCAGTGAGCACCGAGCTCATGCACGAAATTCTACGAATCATATAGAAGCACGAAGAAAAATCCCCGTCGTCGTCGTCGTCGTTGGCGCAGCATCTGGCGACAATACCGAAACGCGACTGTCAAGAAGAACCGTTCTCCTGGCGCGGGATTCTTGCAACGCAATCTTGGAGTCAACGGTCTCGACGGGATCACCGTAAACTTATATTCCCAATGTCTTCGCCGGAAATGATGTTGATATATATAGGAAACCAATGTTTCCGTTGATTTAACCGCAATTTAATCTCTAATGGATCTCTCTTTTTCTTTTTCCTTGCGTATTATAGTTTACATTACATTACGAAAATGACATAACAGAAAGAATAAAATTCAACGAAATGAAGACAAATTGATTATCAAACAATATTCACACAAATTATTATAAATATATCGTTTTTTTTTTATAATCAAGCAGTTGTCTGGAAATATGTTAGATATTTCGGATTAAGAAAGCATTGTTATTGTCCTTACTTTACGAGTAATTAATAAAAAGCTAAAAAAGAAGGAAAAATAAGGCAACAAAATTAAAAAAAATAAAAAAATAAAAAATAAAAAGAAATGTATCAAACCTCATCGGTAATTATAGGCGCTTTGTCCATGGTGTCGTTGATTGGGCTGGGCGGTGACGTGGGGCTAGCACTGGGGCTTACGTGGAAAACCTTGGACTCCTTGGCGGGTCTCTGAGGTGACACCCTCGCCGGGAAGCTTAGGGTCTTGGTCCACTGCGACAGACCGCGCACCATCTTCAATGTTAAAGGCACTAACGTCACTCGCGCAACCGAGATGACTCGGATTCACCATTCAATTTCGCGACTCGCGAAAGAGGGACATGGCTTGTCCCTGTTTCCTATATTTAAATCGCGTTCCCACGGTCCCGAGTAATTCGCACTTTTTATTCGCGATCGTTTCCTGAGAAATCTCGTGACTCAGGCCGTTTCGAGTGTCGCGGTCGTGACACTCGACAGGAAGTTATCTGCTCGTATACGATACAATCCGACTCGACTTCAAGTAAACCTCAAGAAACTTGCCAAATGTGAACGCTTAAATAAACGATAGTACTCCTCTCGGCTCAGTAACGTACAAGATCGAGTTTACTGATGGACTGACACGCAGGCTGTGACTAGTTCTGCAACTCCTCTGGACCCCATCATGGTGTCGATGGGGACGACGAGGACGGTAGTAGTGGTGGTTAAACCGACGGTGGAGGAGGAAGAGGAAGAAGGAGGAAATGGAGGAGAAGGGGGAAGAATCGGTCGCGAACCAGAAGAGCCGTTGGAGCGACCGGGAGACTGGCTCCGTGAAGGATGGTGCATGATGCGATCATGCGAATGTAATTTCCCAGTTTCTCGGTCTACCCGCAATCATTATCCCCTGTAACTTCCTGATATCTCTCCTAAAAGAGTGTGGGAACTTGAAACGATGAATGACTTCAATCAATAACGAAGGTGATCGCGCGCGCGCGTCCTGTACAAGAAAGAATGAGCGACCTGTTTCGTAAATTGTAATTCAATAGATTTATAATATGATGTTAGATTAACGTTGATAAATTGGATATAGTTAGTTTAAGATCTTATCTGTAGAATCAGAAATAAAAGAAGATGAAAGGAGCAGTTGATTAAGATGTTGACAAAACCGATCTTTAGACTAATCCGCCCCTGTAAGAATAGACTTTTGTTTTGAGAGAAGATAACTGGGGGAAACATGATAACTGAGAGAAGAACACTGTCGGGAAGTGGAAAGGAGGGAGAGTCAGGTCGTGAATGAAGGAGCATGTGCATGTAAAACAGGAATGCGCTCTCTCTTTCTCCTTCTCTCTCTTTTCTTCTAGACGGCGAACAGGTACGATCCTGTACAAACCTGCAGAGAATAGCTTTCAAAACGTTTGCTTAGATCATTCCATGATAATTAAAACATCGGTTTTTTTTTTTAATTTCGTTACAAAATATAATTGCAGGGTTACCACAGACCTGGAAAATCGGAAAAAGTTAGGGGAAAATGTAATAAAAGTTTGGAATTTCGAAATTTACTCACAATTCTCTGAACCTACTTCTATTCCAGATAATCATTATAATTTTTTAAATTATATCTGACACATGTTTATATTATAATCAAATATGTTCAAAACTTGTGCACTTTAAACGATTTTAATAAAATAATTAAAATTTATATTTTATTCAGTATTTTTATTTGATCCTTCTTTTTCGTCATAACTGCATTCTTTTTTCTAAAACTAATTAATTTTTTGCTGACTTGAATTTGCATCCAAAATTCTACTATGTTACTACAAACTTTTTTTTCCGTTGTTTTTAATAATATGGACTAGTTCTCCTACAATCCTTGATCTAAAAATCTTCTAAATATAATAAAATTTTACATTTTATATTATTCGTGGAAAATTTTCCATTTTCATCTGAAAAAGTCAGGGAATTTTTAAATTCATTTTCTATGACAACCTGAATTGTCAAAACACATCATCCCTCCTCTTTTCTCCCGATTATCGACAAGAATCGCGAGAAATTTCCCGATATAAAAAGTTTATATATCTGTGGCTGAACTAGTGTATACTTTTGGAAGTACACACTTTTCAAAATGAGGTATACATTTGATATTTGGCAAAATCAAGAAAGAAAGAGTTCTAATAAAGCAGTTTAGTGCAGCAATAAAAAACCGACCCATAAAGAAATTGATCTCCGTGCGAAAAGAGCCTTTAAAAAAGAGTCTGATTTCCGTTTCGATATCGGAATATTTCCTTTTTGGAGACAAAGAGTTCTATCGGCGATGATCAGAAAGGAGAGAGAGAGAGATACACGTGTTGCCAACTGCAGATTTGTGGAGTAACAAGCGGACCGCGAACGTGGAAGGGGAGAAAAGGAAGGGAGGGGGATAAAGTGGAGAGGAGGGAGGGGGAAAGAGAATAACGACATCACCGGACCTATATCGCCGCCTGGTATGCACACCGTGCATTCAACTGCCTTCAACTGTGCGCGGACCGGATCTAACTCAGCTGCGGCCTTCTTCGACCTTCCCCCCACCGATAATCGGCGAAGGGAAGAAATCGCCCTCTTGGCCGGCCATTCCAAATCTTCTCCTGACAATCGAGAAAGCAATCCGCTCGCGTGGATCATCGGGTTCGTGTGAATTACCGACCACGAAGCCGAATAAGCCAGGTCGCCGATCGAATAAATATCTAGGCGTATCGTACACGCGTCTCACTTGCCGAGCGTTGCACCATCGTTGCTCCTCGAATCATTTTGGGAGCATAATAATTAATTAATATTAGGTACCGCTATTATAGTCCTCTATATTAACATTTTTGTTTCCTCCAGCTTTTTATTTTTTTTGCTGTTTGCGAATTTAAGAAACCTTTCATATAAAGATAAATAAAATAATTAATAATAAGTAACATTTATTTAATTGAGAATAAAATAATTGACAATTGCGTAAATAAAATAATTAATAGATATTTATCAGTATTTTTTAAACGTTAATCTCTAGAAGTGGATTTTCATAATATCGTGATATATTTTTGACAGATGACAGACTACAAGAACAAAGCAATCGTGAAACATATTCGTGAGTGATGTGAAATTTTTGAAGTTAAAATCTTTTTATATCTCATTAATTATCTATCTGGAGCATTTAAGTTTTACGACATTATCAAAAAATGATGTGTTTTTACAATATTATACTTATAGAAGAGTTATATATTACTTGATGTACTACACTTGATGTAAAACAAACTACTGTCTGTAATGGACTTTTAAACGTCAAGAGATGTCGATATTCGAATTCGACTCTTTGTGTCGAACGAAATTATTCGAGCTAACAATTAATAATATAAAAACAATATTATCTCCAATATTATTTTATACCTAATATTTCAAGCGACAAAGATAGTGTTTTTTTAATCAATACATTATTTAATGACATTTTATATATATATATATATAAAATATATATATATATATATATATATATATATATATATATATTATCAATCATTTGCTGATTATGCGGTTAATTATAACGCCGAGTGCATCTGTCTTTCGATCACGTGGACCGCAGGTGAAACGTGAATATGCGCGAGCAATCTGCTGTGCGATCGGAGTTTTCTCTTTTGAGGTAAGGATTTTCGTCGACGAAAGGGCTTCGTACACTTCCCGTGGCCAGAGGGGGCACATACAAAGGTGGTGCCTTGTCGAAGCGCGTCGGCGATACCAGGCGATACGAGGAACACCTGGCAAGACGATGGGAGGGATCGAGCACATGCGGAGGATAGGAACGGAACGCGCACAGCGCATCGTCCGGAGAGTAATGTTGGGAAGTGTGCAGCTGTCATAGCAGCTGCGAACCTCCTTCCATCTTTCTCTTTCTCTTTCTTTCTTGCCCGGTGACCGACAGCTTTCCTCCGGCGCCTCCTGCACCTTTTGCCTCACATCGGCTGCACGCCGCCTAATTCCTGCCTCGACATACTGATTCTTTTACGGATTTTTATTCTCCTTCGTCGTAGTAAATTCTTTAACACAGCTGGAAACCAACTGGCATAGCAACGGAAGACTAAAAGATGCTCTAAAGCACGTATCAGGGATTTAGAATGTCCTTTAATCGACTTTATGACATCTTTTAGACATGCATGCTTCAAATGCCGTACCTCTGCGTTGTCTCACAATTTTATTGGAATGAATGTTTTAATAAGCACGTATATTTATATATAAATGCAATGAATGTATATTATTGTTCAACGTGTTTATAAGCTTTTAACTAGGCTAATCCTTTTACTTTCGCCATAATATTATATTACGATTTTGTATTTAATTGATTTCGTGATTCTTTTAATATAAAAGAATTGATTTTATTTTAAAGGGCCAGGAGGTTTGTAGGATCAAATTAAACGTGATTTTATTTTAAAGGAAAGAAATAAATGAATACACTTGTTATTTACTACTATATTTGAGATGTATAAATTACTTTTGAGGCTTCCAATTTTCTTCACAGAAATGCGATTCAATTGCGGATTCAAGTCTTGATCAATTTTGATCAAGTTAAATGCTATTTATAATAATCGTTAGAAAAATGTTTTTACAAAATAATAAGAATACAAAATAATAATAAACATAATAATAATAATAAAATTCTAATTTTTAAATTAATAATTGATGTCATACTAATTTATTACCAATTTGTAATATTGTTATTACCATTTTTTTAACGTCTATATTAGGTTCAATATGTAGAGCAAAGTATCTTAAGAAAAACTAAAAAAATAGCAAAATTTGAAATTTTCAAAACTCCATAATGTCTTCAATGATAAGAAACTCCTATATTTTTAATAAATTTTATATTACTAATAATTTTCTAAATCTTAAATATAGCAAAATAATTATAAATAATATTAAACTTTAAATATAACATTTACAAAGAACTATGTCCTATTATTATTATTATTATTCCTTTCTCTGAAACAAATTCACAAATTTCGCCTCCAATTTAATCATATAAAACATTTAATCATATAAAACATTCAACCCTTCTAAATAAAAAATAATAATAATATAAAATAGATATTCCAATTCAATTATATTTTATATTTTCTTTGTGATATAATTAACATTAGCATTTTATTTTAATGTGTTCTTCAAATAATCGGTGATTCGATGTAATAATTTACTTTATGACATAGAGAAGCCCGCATCCATTAACTCCATTTTAAAACCAACTACCATCATCGCGAGAAAAGAAACATCCTTGCTGCTTTCCAAGACGAAGAAATCTGGCTACATCTGTGTTCGCTTCAGCTGCCTCTTGTGTAAAACTAAACTTCCTACCCTGCCCACACATCTGCTCGCTGCTCTCTTATGATACATCCGTAATGTTGTGCGACATATCTCGACAATAAGAATAAATGAAGCGGTAGTACATTCATTAATCTCTAAACCTCAATTTTTTATATTTTGTATTCACATTTACTTGCGATATGACGTTTATTTCTTCTTAGCGTTATGATATTTTAATTTTATTTTGTTATAATGCATATGTATCGTTCAAACAAGTTCAATTTTAGACACTGTTCGCCAGATGCTAAATAATCGTATAGTGGATTTGTTTAAAATGAATAGTTTTATCTGATTTTATCATTTAAGTTTTTTACTGATACGTATAACTTATGACAGATTTGAAATAATTTTATCTTCTCTCGAGTAATAAATAAATTGAGAAAATAAATTGTATTCCTGTCCTATATCTGCATATAGACCTTTACACGGTCACTCGCGATTATTTACATTTGCGTAATCGACATTAGTATAGCTAGCGTGGAAGCGCAATAGAAGACTCATGTCGCAAAACAGCCAGGTGAAAGGAAAGTTTCGCAGCATTTCATATTAGATAAGTTAGTGGATTCTTCAGAATGTTGGATCTTCGACGTATTAGTCGCTTATCTCAGACCTTGAATTGAAGATTTTTTTCATTTCAATCGCGATATCATTTTCAGAGAAGTTTCAGTTGTTATTATACACAATGAAGAAACAAAGAGAAAGAGAGAGAGAGAGAGAGAGAGAGAGAGAGATTAAGAGATTAAAAATTAGATTTTATATATATTTGTACAAATAAATCACGTCAAAATTCTAAATAATATCTATAATATCACCTATATCTATAAAAAAAAAATTCTCTTTTTTTCTAAATAAGTTATCAGTCTTCTGAAGTTAAGATTAATCGAGAACTTAAGATAAAAACGTAATATCAATTATTCTGATTATAAAACAAATTACGATTTTTTGCATAACAGCTTGTTGGCTTTTCCTTTTTTTTTTTGTGTATTATGTCCCGGCACTTCTAACATCGGCTCTTCGTCTCTTCTTCTTTTCTAATCGAACCATTTTAAAGCCAGGAAATTGGAGCAGCCGCAGAGCAATCGGCGCAGCTGTCGACAACTTCCAGAACATGTTGGACGACGGCAGCTGCACCGGAGCACGGCGCATTACCGCCCAATTCGATCGACAGAATGCTTATATCGAGTGTGCCTACGTAGATACATACATGCGTGTACGAGGCGGTACAGTCGAGTGTATTAAAATGCCCGGATCACGAAGCCCGCATTCGCAAGGATACTTCGAAGTAACGCTGACGAATCACCTGGTTCCTCGCAGGCACGAATGAACCGATTAATTGTGTAAACATGCACACGCTGAAGCTCCTATATAGATTATAGATTAAGATTGAGATTTTTTTAATTTGAATTGGACCAATCAAAGCAAAGATTACTTTCATATTGGTTTTCTTTCTCTTGATTGGATAATTTCAATCTCATTCTCAATCTTAGATCTATATAAGAGATCTATTTGTATTGAAATCTCCAAAAACTTTTTAAAATGAGATAAATAGATATAGATTATATTCAGAAGATGAAGAAAAGGGAAGATATGCTGAGATGCAAAAGATGCAAGCAACGCGAATAAATCTCTTATAACGAATTTGATTGGATATATTATAATACGAAAGCCTGTTCTTTTTGACTGAATTTTTGCACCAGTTTTATCTTTTTTCCTCTTTCGTCCTCCTGAAGAGAAAAGAAAGAAAGATGAACTAGTGCAAAAGTTTAGTTGAAAAGAACAGGCTTTAATATTGATGTATATTAAAGCCATTGTACACTTTAATCTGAGTGAAATGTAAATATTTCTCTCGAATTATAAAATATATATTTTACTTCACAACACTAAAATGTATTGAGGACTTCACGGTTTAACCCATTTCTATATTTATATGAAACACACATTCTTTATATTAATTTGTGTATGACGGCTTTAATATGTACCAGTATGAACTGAGTGTATTTAATTGAATTCACTATTACTCTCTAGTTTGATAAACTTTAGGGTCATCTTTTAGGGCCATAAATGAAGCTCTCATCGAGCAGAGGAGTGATAAGAAACATTATTTCTGCCATGTATACTGCGTATACTGATACGCAGATAAGGGAAAGTTAAGACTTCACGAAGTCGATCGCGCGAAAATGCCGATATCACAACTCTTTGTTGTACATATATTTATTGAATTCATGCGGAAAATGATAGAAAATATTAAATGAACTAAAAACGTTATTGAGGTGGAAGAATGATCGTATTTTTAACATTAAGACCACCAATGGTACAATTTTAACTTCTCTAATCATTTTAATGTTTTCTCTTTTTATATTAGATATACAATATAAAATATTGAAAATTTATGAAATAGAAGATATACAATACAAATAATTCCAACGATATATAAATAATATCAAAATATAATTTTTCACTAACCGACAACAAGGATTATATAGGAAATTATCAAATCGGTAGTTGTAGCGGGATACTATCAGCGGTTCTAATGCTAAATTCCGTTATTACTCTTAAATTAAACATTTAACATGGTCCTTGATTAACAAATAAAAAAAAACATATAGTGCTACACATCAAAAAATTAATAAACCGTTTTTTTTCTGAACACCATTAAATAATACATTTCATCAAATTTATCATATACTTTATAAATATATACTTCCCTTATAAAATTCAGAAATTCAATTCAATACTGAAAGATTATAATTAATTAATCATTTTAAAACACTATTATTTATAATGAATAATTACTATCTTTCGGTAAATTTCCACAAGAGTTTATAATATACTTTTATAATACTTAATACTTTATTATACAGCGTCTCCAGTCGTCGAATAGTCATATTGTTCGCGAACTTACCGTTTCAGATATCTGGTTGACATTATAAGTGAACCGTCCAGGAATCAAAAGTAGGCGGCGTCGAGAACACCACTGCCCTTCAACAGTTCAATAGCGTCGACAGGTCGTATCACGCAAATCGTCAAGCGTAATGACGATGTTCCTGCGATGACCACCGAATTGGAATACCTTGAACTTATCTCCAAGGCAATTCCCTTCAATCGCCCTCGATTAATTAAAAACAAGTTTACTCAAACTCATTTTTCCTCTTAGATTGGTCCTTTTATCTCTAATCTCAAATTTATATTTATTTCGAACTTTCTATCAAAGTATCAATGCTTAGTTCCGAAACTCAATGAATCGGATGATGTAAATGAATCGGAAGAGTGTTCACACAATCGAATATTGTATAATCACGATATTCTCTCTCTCTCTCTCTCTCTCTCTCTCTCTCTCTCTCCTCCTCTCGATATAGATCTGGAGCGGCAGATCTAATATGAACACACTGCGTGACACGCGTTAAGAGCTTCGTTTCTTATGAAATAGCCACGAGACGAGTTCGAGGAAGCGATGTGTCGCGCGTCGCCTGGAGTTCGTCGAACCTGAATCTATCTATCGTCCGGACTTCGTCCGGCGAATGTTCCTGCTTATCGGTACAACAAGGGAGACTCGCGTTCGCGTGCGTTCGCAGTCGCGCGACAGCGTAAAGTCGACTGCACAATCGCGTGCGGTCGCATTACCGCGTATGTATGTACGTGCGAAGTCTATATACAACACAAGACGGCAAGACCGCGACCCCACCGCGTTCTAGGCAAAACTAAGGTCCCTCAGGATATCACCGCTCGACGGCGGGGCATACGCGGTATACGCCTAGGTAGCCGCGGAGGCAGGTGACGGTGGACAGGTGAACGTGTTGGCGGAACACAGGAAGTGCTGGAGACAGAGAGACGATACAAAAGCCCTTTCGATAGAGGGGGAACGACGATACCGGAGGAATAAAAGAGGGAGTGAGAACTCGCCAAGTGCCTAGAAACAGAATTGTAGAGAACGTAGTTAGCCGCAGGAGAACATTTCCAAAAGCGCGCGTCATACTTTAGGTTCTTCCGATAGAAAGAATTCAGTATAAAATATATAACGATAGTACGAATTAATTTAGTCAAGAATTCATTTAGATTTCCTGCCATAAATGGTGCACTAAAAGAATGTTGTTATATCCAACTGCATTATTTTAATTAAAAATAATGTTGTTAATTCATACATAATATTATTAAAACATCATACTCTTAATAAAATTTTATTCCTTTTATTAATACTGTTATTGAATCAACAAGATTATTTTCAATTAAAATAATACTGATATACTCTTTTTTAATATAATTGTTAATATAATTGTTAAAAAATTTAATGTAATTTAATATAATTGTTAAAAAAACTTTTGTTTTTTAATAAAGGTTTTTTTTTTTTATTAAAGGACATTAGAATTAAATTACATTAACAAATAGATAATAATTGGTAATTTATTAATTTATATATGACATTATTTTATTATGTAACTACTGGAGAAAGAAGAGAGAGTGAGAATTTATAAAGAGTGCCTACGCTGCAAATTCAAATATGTAAAAAAAACGTCTTTACACATGTGTGACTAGTTTTCCGTGTAAAAATAACGCATTATACTCTGCATACAAATGGATTTACTCATTTAAATATGTATAGTGTCATTTTTACACGGACGACTATATAAATAACACACATTTTTGAAATCATTTTTTACACATTTGCAATATAGGACTACATTCCAAAATGTCCTCTTCGAAGAAAATTTTATTCGATAAGATATGTCTACGTTATATGTACTATATGTATTTCTTAGAAATATGATTATGGAGAGTCACGCGTAATAGTGGCAGGAGAAAAGTTTCACATTTTGGATTCTTTCAATAAAAAGAATCGTTCTTTTCTTTTACAAAATGCAATTGTCATCGAAAGCAAAAAGATCGAAAATAATCCGATGATGCGAATTAATTTATTTAAATTAGAACTCGGAAAAATAATCCGAATTTTATTAAATTCGTGTTAGTTTGTTAACAATTTTTATAATCGAAACGTTATCCTCGCCTCGATTTCTCACTTTAGTTGAGAAAAAGATCGGCTTTAGATTGTGGGTCGTAAACTTAACGTCGCCCACGGTATTCTGAGAAGCGTAACGATAGCAATGATATATACGTAGCGGATATCGTAATAATAACATTTAGAACTGACTGTATCGCTTTTGTTGGATCAATTATATTGCCTAATAGCACCTTTTGATATTATCGACAAATACGTATCTCCTTTATGTATTCAATAAATATCCTAAATCAATCTTTCTTCTCCTCTAAGCACAAAAGAATACAATTAAGATTATCTATCTCACGATTATGTATCTCAAAAATCGAACGTTCAATTCTCAGGAGCTGAAAAATTTGTAACATAATTAAGTAATGAGCTAAAAAATCCATTTAATTTATTCTAATTAAAAGGCACTAATTAATTTTAAAGACTTAAATTAACAAAAAAGAAATGAAAACTACAAACTCATGTAAACTTATATTAAAAAAAGAATGAATACTAATTAACAAATATATTTTAATAAGAATAATCCAAAGCAGACATAAAGAAAATTGAATCAATTGACATTTTTGACAAAAAACTTTATAATGGAGTAAATTCAATAATCCACCATTAACTCCGAAAAATTAAGATTCAGTTCCATAAATGTAAAATCAATTTTAATCTCGGTTCAATTTATTTTTTATCTTTTTTTAATTCTTAGATTTAAAAAAAGATAAAGATTAAATTGGACTAAAATAAAAATTAATCTTACATTTCTCGAATCGAGTATAAGAAATCTGTGGAGAAAAAAGAAAGATATATATCCATATTTATAATCAGGTCTTATATTTAAGACTTCCTTAAATTTATCTTCAGATACTATACAAATTATTTCAGTGGTTGCTGAGCATGCAAAGATAAATTTAAGGAAGCCTTATAAGTATAAGATCTGACTATGAATACAGGCAATAGTCCTTGAAAATATTAGGACTATTTCGGTCATCCGATTTCGCGTAGACACATCTTATCGTGAATTTACTCGTTCACGTCGAGAGAGTTCACTGTGCTAAGCAACAACATGGCGTTATTATGCCGCTTGCGACTCATTGCGTACAGGAATAGCTCGCACATGTCTCTCTCTTTTACTCTTTTGCTTCTTTCTTTTCTCTCTTCTCCGCCCCGATACGCGCTTACATACGTCGTTGCGAGCGTTCACGTAGGAAAAGCTCTCTCTTACTCTTTCTTTCTCCCTTTTCCTCCTTTCCTCTTTCTTCTCTTTCCTTTTCTCCTCTTATCCTCTCTCTTCCATTCTCGACGAAGGATAGTACACTCGAAGCACATCGTCCTCTGCCGTTCTCCAACGTTGTAATGCGAACGGTGAAGTCATTGACTGTGAAACCGAGGTGACGAATACAAACTAGGAGTACGAGAACGTCAGTTTCAGATTCCGTTGATGTTTTTAGTTAATGGAACTGGATGGAGGTCGAAATGTATCTCGGAGGAACATAAACACCAGCAGTGACATATAATATATTACATTATAATTTCTTACTCAACAATACAAGTATGATATAAATTAAAATACACGTTGTATATATAATAATTACATGTTGAGTAGAGAATTATAATATTAATAATGTTATCATTAGTGTTTACTGAGATGCACAAATCATGCAAATATTGGATTGTCCGGAAAGTTCGTGCCTAACTAACCTATATAATTATTAAATGTATACTAAATTTAAATTTTCCTTCAAAATCGGCACGAACTTTCCGGACAACCCAATATATTGTGAAAAATATTATTTATAATGTTTCCAAACGATGCAAGATTGCATCTTAATGACGTAATGGGACGTGAAGAATATATAAAAATATATACGCAACTAACGTTTCGAAATATCTTTATTGTTACTAATTTTTAACTAATAATTGTATATGTGAGTTTGATAAAATTGATATTTCTTATTCGTGTAATATATATAATTTTCGTTATATATAATGAAACACTTGATAAGAAGTTTTCAGGATAATTTTGATCAAACTACAATTAATTTAGTCAGCAATTAATTTATCAAGCAATATCTACATTATTTTACTAATATAGAATAAGTAATATTTCATAATTTAACATACGAAGAAAAGATTAAATTACGAACGACAAATTAAATTAAAAATTTTGCAATAGGCAATTATTCTAGCAATTCAATTAATTAAATTAATAAAAGTTTAGTTGAAATAATCACTCTTATTATAATCATTTTCAAAAATGTAGACTAACTGAGATATTTTTTAATTTTTAGGAAAAATAGAATATTAAACCGAGATTATAAAGTTGATCTACATTTGTAAAAATAAAGCGATATTTCGATCGAACTTTTATTAATTCTATTTTTTTTCTTGAAATCAAACAAAGATAAAGAACTACTTAAATCAAGGTAATTAATTTGGATTGATCGAGCGATCATCAATGACTTTAATCAAATTGTGGTTAACTTAGTTAATCGATCGATAAACGACTATTAATTAATTGTTTCGATATATTAAACAATAAAAGAGTTTTTATTAATTATATTAACTGTATTAACAAAATAAAATTAGTAAGTATAGATATTCATTTGCTAAGTTAATAATCATTGATGAAATTAAACAAATCGAGTTTAATTAAAGTCATCCTTGTGCAACAGAAAATCAATGTATGCGTTATCGAGACAGTTAATTCATATGCAAGAAATGTGACGTAATTTGTGACATAAAAGCTGTGTCCTCGTTTAACTGGCAACCAATGGAGTGAAAGTTATTACGAATAACATTACCATTAACGATAAGTCATTGTAAGTGATCGGCAAAAAAAATGATCGATAATGACAATTTTTTTATTATCCTGAGATTCTTTTATGATCATAAAATCTTACCCAACATTTAAATGTTACTACAGTCGCGTGCAATAGAGGACACTACACGTCATTCATGCCAGTCTCTTCTCTACTCACTTTTCTTTCTATGTCGCTTTTTTTTACAAGTGTATTTATTCCGGCATAAATGTGACCGATGAAAGTGTAATGACCGCGGCGTGTAATGATAAAGAAATTCTGTGATAAATAGTATCATGTCAAGTAAAATGTTCGAAGGATCGAATAAACCTGAAGCTGTTTATTCGTGATGTAAACAATATTTGCCACACAAATTTTTTTCGAAACAGCACAATACTTCTGTTACGTTATTAAACACACGACTAACGCGTTTATTATAAAAAAATAAAATCATAACGTGATTACATTATTGGAGCATTGTTCGCACGTTGAAATACTATAAATTGCACAGTGATTTGTGAAACACAAGAAGAAAGAAAGAAATCACGCGATTGAATCTGTCATCAGAGAGTGTCATGACAGTGTTAAAAATATGTCGGAGTTATGTATAAAAGTATTTACAAACTGCAGTCAACTTAATATGTTCATGCTTTATAAGTAAGTATTATTTATTTTACGATCCAAATGCAACAAACAGAAAATTTTATTCTGTATTTTACATGTGATTACAGATGCAGATAATGCGCTTGGAAGAACACAGTTTTGCAATTTATAAAAGTTCAAGAGGTATATTCTTTGTTGTCACAACTGGATTTAGATTAAGATAAATTGCACAGTGATAGTTCGCCCAATTGAACGACAGAACATTAGTAACATGTCTAGTACAATAACCGGCAAGAATCTGTTACGGCCAAATAGTTTACAGTGCACGAATCTACAGGAATATTTAAAATCTCGTAGTCCTGACACTCTGAACAAATTGTATCACAAGCCGCCTATATGTCTAGCTGTATTCCGCGAGTTGCCTGTTATTGCCAAGCATTATGTTATGAGACTGTTATTTGTTGAGCAACCAGTACCACAGGCAGTTATAGCATCCTGGTGCTCCAAACTCTATTTCGAGGAGCATCAGAAAGTGGTACAAGTTTTGAATGAACTATATGTATGGAAGGAAGCGTCCATACCTGGTGGACTACCTGGCTGGACCTTGAACAGTACCTTCAAGAAGAACTTAAAGATTGTATTGCTGGGTGGCGGCAAACCATGGACTATGTCCAATCAACTAGAAACCGACAGTAAGCCGAGAGATGTGGCCTTTTTGGATTCTTATGCGTTGGAAAGGTGGGAGTGCGTCTTACACTACATGGTTGGTTCTCAGCAGCAGGAGGGTAAGATTTTCTTAAAACTTTCTAAAAACGTATCATAACTGTATTATAATGAATTCAGTTGCTTGCATTATGCTAGGAATTTTTATTAACAATTTTGAAATTTTGTGCTGCATGTAAAAAATATATACATATAATTATATTTGAAATATTTTTCAAACACAATTTGTTTCTGAGATACATTTTTGTTCTGCATTATTTTGTAATTTAATCATATTTTGTATATAAAATTTGTAAGAAATTATAAATATTTCTAACATACTTCAAAATATTACAATAGGCATATCTGCCGATGCTGTAAGAATTCTTTTACATGCCGGTTTAATGAAGAGAGACGAAGCTGATGGAAGCCCAATTATAACGCAAGCTGGTTTTCAGTTTCTGCTCTTAGACACAGCTTCGCAGGTAATTATCAGTTCTTTATCAGACATATTTTTTTGTCTTAGAGATATATTTTCATGTTTAGATTGTATTTAATTGTTATATACTTATAATGAATAATTCCTTTTTTATATGTGTGTGTGTGTGTGTGTGCAAGTGTGGTATTGTTTTAAATATTCTCTGTGTATTTTAAATATTCTCTTTATGTAGGTATGGTATTTTATTCTACAATATCTTGACACAATTGAAGCACGTGGTCTTGATTTGGTAGAATGCCTTACCTTTCTGTTTCAATTAAATTTTTCCACCCTCGGTAAAGATTATAGTACCGAAGGCATGTCCGAAGGACTCTTAACATTTTTACAACATTTAAGAGAATTTGGACTTGTATATCAACGAAAACGAAAAGCAGGAAGGTAAATATATAGATAAAATATAATGCGTGTTATTTATAAATAATCCAAATCTACTTATATTTCCATTAATTTATGTTGCAAGGTTTTATCCAACTCGATTAGCGTTAAACATCGCTACTGGTGAAACTAAACCTTTAACCAGAGATACAGACAAGGAAGGGTATATAATTGTGGAAACAAATTATCGAGTTTATGCTTATACAAACTCGAACTTGCAAGTTGCACTGCTTGGACTTTTCTGTGAAATGTTATATAGGTAAGTGCAAACACCTTATACATAATATGAAACCTATCTTGTACAAGATAAAAACTTTAAATAATTATTTTATGTCTAGGTTTCCAAATGTAGTTGTTTCGATATTAACAAGAGATTCAGTAAGGCAAGCATTGAAGAGTGGAATAACTGCTTCTCAAATAGTAGGGTATGTATTATATTAACCTTGGCTTAAATAGCCAAGTACAAAACTATGTAAACATATTATTTTATATCAACAGCTATTTGCGACAACATGCACATAGTAAAATGATAGAAGCAGGACCACCTATATTACCGCCTACAATTGTAGATCAAATTAAATTATGGGAAAATGAAAGAAATAGATTTTTGTTCAGCGAAGGAGTTTTATATAGTCAATTTCTTTCACAAACTGACTTCGAAGTTCTCAGAGATCATGCGGTCTCAATCGGAGTATTAATTTGGCAAAGTGAAAGGTAATTATTATTTTAAAATATAAATAGTTTATTTACATATGTAATAATTGAGAGAAAAATTTTATAATAAGTATTTAATATATTTTTTATCTCGTAGAAAAAGAACGATGGTGGTTACCAAAGCTGGTCACGATGATGTAAAAAAGTTTTGGAAACGATATTCAAAAGGCTCAAGTTAATATTGGATTAACAAGATTTAATTGTAAGCATTTAATGTATATTGTTGTGTTTTCTATGTGACATAAAAAAAATATTGTTCCAAAAAAGTGCCTAGCAAAACTGGAGAAGCATCCTTGACAGATTGGAGAAATAGTGTTTTCTTTTTAATCAATGCCAAAGCTTTCTCAGGTGGGACTAGGTTTTGATAATACAAGTGTGATATTCAATTAATGAAATAAGTTTTTATATATTTAATGTTGTTTGTTTTATTTTTATTCCAATAATAAAATTCATACGACGAAGGAATTATTCAGAATTCATCAATTTGATTTATCATAATAAAATCTGTTGCAATTTTTTATATAATAATAAATTTCCTACCAGAATACAATCGTTATTTCAATGTCTTCTAAACATGTTTCTGAATTATATGACTTAATACATTGGTAGAATATTAATATTTGCATTTTGAATCAACATTTTTGTTGCATATACGCACGCCCATGTATATACAAATAACATTTTTCAAATTTAAATCGATAGTTAATTTATATAGATGATGAACCTAAATGTGTAGATGAAAATATAAATTAATAGGTCATATTTATTCCAATTAGTGAAATTGGACTAAGATGTGACTTTCTAAACCGATTAATTTATCAAATAATATTTGTATTATTTTGTTTATATCGATAGAATTATTATTTTTTATTATTTAACACGCGGAAAAAAAATTTGATGTCATAAATTATATTAGAAATTTTGCTTTCAATAGTTATACTGGTTGAATTAATTATGGATTAAATTAAATGTAGTTTAATAAAAAAGGAACCCGGAAAATTTCCTTTTTTGATGAATATGAGATGCGGTCACTATATCGAATATTTGCCCATTGTTTGATATCTCGTCATTGACTGTTTATCATTAAGACTATGGTATACAAAAAAATAATATAAGTACTAAAATGTAAGCTGTAAGAAAATTAACTGTTTACGTTATGGCTTTACGGTCTCTATTGTGATTGACCAATTCGCTTGCTGCTACGTTTTATTGCTTAAGATTTTATGAATACTGTGATACTATGATACTTATATATTGGATGTAAACCAAAAGTCATCAATAATATTCGTGTTGGAATATTTTATCAGACATATATAACATGTAAAAAAACATGTTACACTATGTTTTTAATAATATAGTAGGATATTCATTTTTTTAGTATATGAAGTGAAGATGATCTTAATTTCAAAAATTGACACAACTTATTCTATAGCAATAAATTGGAATATTAAAATCTTGGATCTACTCTACAAGTACAACATATTTATGAAGAGAAAATCATTCAATTTTGTAATATTTTATAATAATCGTGGTTTCTTGCGAAAAAGTATTTCAAATCACAGGATCCCCCTTTTTCTTCTAGTGCGGTTTCTTGCGAAAATGTCTTTTGAACCACTCAAAAAATCCACTTTTCTTTCCAGCGTTATTCTTCTTTTCTACTGTATGAGATTTTTCATCACATAGCTTATATCTTTTTTTTTAGAAAGCAAATATTGAATTATTTTTTTTCGGTGAAAATTTGTCTTGTTTTTATTGTAACTATCAGATTAACTAAAATCAAAAATCTGATTAAAGAACTTATCTTTAATCAGATTCTTGATTTTAGTTAATCTTATGGAACGCATGCTGGTATAGCCCAAAATCTGAAAAAATCAACATTTTCTGATGTTGACGACGATGATATATCTTAATTGAAATGAAATTTATCATTTTATACTTTGCGTTGCAATATCTCCGTTCATAAAACATGAAAACGAAAAGTAAAAGCACTTTTTTTAATATAATGTGTAGATGCACTATCTGTTTTGCCGTATACTTTGTATACTTGACGCAAGATCGTGTGTCTTGGCATGTTTAAATCGTAGCTGCAGAAACCTTAAGCTATAATAACACTCAATTAAAAATGAATTATCTATTTGTTAAATTTTTATGACAATATGTGTCCGTTTGTGTTACGTAAATCTTCGTACACGTAATTTGTTTCGCGCAATTCTTCGTATCGCTCGATTTTCCTATCACGTTTATCTTGTATTTATCGGTGTGACATTATACGCATAAAAAATTATATATTGCAAGAAAAAAAAGAAGAAAATAACATAATATTCCTAATGCAACGTGAGTTATGAGTAGGATATATGTGGATGAATATCGCTTGTGTCGTAGTGATTGACGTTTCGCGAAGTACAATTTCTGCGTACAACGTCTTTTTCTTCTCTCCATCAATGATGAATAGGAAATGAAGGGACGATTGGCATGCGTTTTTCAACAGCCTATGATTATCTAGACATTGTTAGCGTAGTACATTATTAGCGGATACGCTCAATATAGTATCTGAATATAGGAGACTGTTCAGAAAATATCAGCTGAATCTTGAGGGAAACTCGACATCCACGATGCAAAATCACAGTGGAGAGATGCAATCGGTCCTAAAATATTATTACGATATTAATAAGATCTTCATGTCGAAACTCAGTTCTTGGCCGATGCAAAGTTTATTCGAGAAGACAATGTCTAGCCATATTTACAATGTTTGCCAGCATCGGTTTTCTTGAAGTAAATTTCCATCATTTTTTATAGTAGTATATAACTTTGTAAAGAAGCATATCAGGTATACAAGTATGAAATGACGATTTTTTTCCCAAAAAAAACACGTTAAATTCGGAAGAATGATAAAAAGAGATTTATTCAAAGTATGCTCCATTACTAGTTACACATTTTTCCCATCTTTCGGGCAATTTGTGGATACCACGCCAGTAAAAATCTTCCCCTTTTGCCGCGAACCATTCATCGAACCATTTTTTCACAT
>Ga0157364_1001071_pt1 | contig 22177 bp, 14 predicted proteins | sample AttsexASBM2_FD_111476 | JGI IMG/M metagenome (GOLD analysis project Ga0157364, IMG submission 111476) | Fungus gardens microbial communities from leaf cutter ant in Ribeirão Preto, State of São Paulo, Brazil - Atta sexdens ASBM2 | ecosystem: Host-associated > Fungi > Mycelium > Unclassified ...
AGAACGTCGCGTCGCGTCGGCCAGCGTCGATTGACTCCTTCAGACGTTTAGAAAGCGTCGGGTGAGAGATCGAGATTAGAATCGAATTTGCCCGTGCCTGAAAGTCGGACCTGAAAGCGGATTACCTAAGCGAAGAAACGACAGAAAGTTCTTTGACAGCTTTACCCCTTATCCAACTTATCCAAATCGCGGCATTCAAATCGGTTCGATGCGCGAAATATTCTTTTCTCCTTCTTCTCCTCTATCGTTGGCGACGGGGCGTCTGCTCGCGAGAGTTCCAAATCGGCCACTTATCAAAAGTACCCCTTTTTTTACCCTCTTTTCTCGTATCCCGTCGAAAGCACTTCCGAGAAAGTACTTGGAGGAAATATCTGAAAATATCCGCGACGGTCGCAGGCAAAACCGAGCAAAAACAGGATGCATCGATATTCGCCAGAACTTGCGTCGCACCGTCCGTTGTAAAGATCGAGTCGCTCTTTCGCGACGGGTAAAGTTTGCAGCAAGAATCGTTCTAAGCTAAATTCCCCGGTAGCCGAGAAGTATGCGCGAAACGAACGCGAGGGGTAAGAGGGAAAAGGGGAGAAGAAAATGCCAAAGGGAGAGACAGGAAGAAGCGACCGGCGCAGGATAGGATTCTGTGGCGCAGCATTAAAAGTTGGCAAGTGCAAAGTTTCTTGCGGGATGATCCCGGTAACGGGCGTGCAGTAGCACTCTTAATCCCGTTACCTGCAGCCAATTTTTCTCCGTCTCTTCTTTTTTTCGTTTCCTGATCCTCTCCAGACGCGCGCTATCCCCTTGTCTCTTCCTCTTCTCTTCCTCTTCTCTCGTGTTCTCTATGTCGCCTTACACGCCAACTGCTCTCTATACCGTTCCTTCAGCCTTTCTTATCCGCACCCCTGCATAATGCCTCATGCTACTATTACGTTACTCTTTTCTGTGCCTTATAGCGCGTTCATACTCTTGTTCATTTGTTTCGATATGCGAAAAATGTAAAACATTTTCATTTCATCGCATATAATTAAAGTCTGACCGAAACTTTTGCCGAAATTGAACCGAAACACTCGTGTCAATTTCAACCGAAACCGAAACCAAAATTTAAAAAATAGGAATTCTATAAAGGCCATATAGACATATATCATATATTTTTTCTTTATAAATATTATAATTTATTGAACAATAATTAAATTTCGATCGAAATCGAAAACCGAAATTTCGATTGTGTATCAATTTTGGCCAAAGAATATAAGTACTTTTTCTTCACAAAACATTATGATATTTAATTATTGAAACAATAATTAATTAAATTAAACACATATTAAAATTAATATTTATAAAGAAGAGCTATATAGTTTTAGTTAAAACTGACACGTAATGAGTGTTCGTTTTCAACTTCGGTAAAAGTTTTGATCGGACTCTACATATAATACACGACGCATGTAATACATATTAACGAAATCGAACTATTCAAATAATCGCTTCAAAGTCAGATCTATCAAATCTTGTCTTAGAAAATTGCAATTTTTTTAATAAACGGACAATGTAATAGCATTTTAAGTAGCGATAAAACATTAGAGTGTGTGCGAACCAGTATGTAAAGTAAAAATAAATGTTCCTTTAGTAGAAGTTAATCTTCAATTCACTTCACATTCTATCTCTTAAATTTATTATCTATTTTTGTTTGCTAACTACCATTAATAAACTATCAGATTACGTATTCCAGTATAGCACTATAGAGTTTCAAATAATGAAAAATAATCTCCTATAGACTTTATAAATACACCCTATTCTCTTCATCGAAATATAGCGTAAAAGAGATTTCTCTCAATAAAATGAGGATTCCACCATAAATATAGTGGAATGTAATCAAGCTTCGTGGTTTCCGTGATCCTTGAAACCAACTGCGAGGCACGTTCCATACCAGGAAATATAAGCTACCCATCCAAAAGCAAATAACAACGGATCACACGAGTGATATTGAAATAAACATTTAGCGTATTCACACTGCGTCTGGTTTTATTTTCTTCAAGTAAAAACGAGATGCTTAACGAGCACTATTATGTGCGCGCAAAACATTGGAGAAAATATAAAAAATTAAAAACTGCAATATGTTAAAATAGGCACAGTTCTAGGTAAATCTAACATAGAAATTGTGAAACTGCGTTGGGAAAAGCGGAACAAAGTAACCGGATATTTCATTAACGGATATAAAGATACAATTTTCTCAACACTGAGTTGACAAACAATGTGAAAATTATCCGTTTTAATTAAGGGTTCTAAGGCAATTAGTGGCAATTAGTGTCAGGCAAGCAATTTATTGCAAGATTAATTTAATTTTCTAGATGTGACGGAAAGATATCGCATGGAAGTACTCCGAAAGTAACAGAACTTTAATTGACACAATATTTTGAAATATGATTAAATTTACTTAATCCTTTGTTGATTACTGCAACAATTCTAACAATGTTAAAAAATAATTATAAAAACCATTTACATTCTTAAATTTTATATAGATAATATATTCGGATATTGTAATCTTTCCAAGACTAGAAAATGACAAATTTTCTGCCCGTGGCAACTTACTCTTCTACCATTTTAATCTTACGATCGCGTTGGAGGTAGCGGTTTTAAACTCGAAAGTGATGTCTGACGCAGCTTCCCCATCGATGGCGGTTCACTTATCTGATTCCACCTTTTCCGCCATCGTGGGATAAAAGTATCGGACTAGCTCGGCTACGTAAAAGACGTAGGAAACGGGTACTTGAAATCGAACAAAGGCTTTCACAGTAAATGGTACCGCGCGTATATACCTGCTTGAAAAACTCTTCCTTCGGCTATCCTTCCGATTACGCGCCGTTCGAAAACTTCTTTACGATGGATCGAGGACGACGACGCCCGGAACTCGTTCCGAAACGACGACTTCCCAGTCGAAATTGGTGAAGTAGCGTCGAGAAAGCATACTTGCACGAGACTCTTTCGACAAACGTGAAAATGCTCTGACGATTTGAATTTTATAGCTTCGACGTTCAACAAATTCAAATAGAATGACAGGTCGCTACATCGCTTATTTCTAATAAATATTTTAAAATAGCTTCAACTTTTAAGTCATAAACAAACATAAAGATAACTCGAAAGATAATAAAAATTTATAGTTTCAAATGCGTGTTTCCATATATTAACAAAACTTTAATTTTGAAGCTTATTTAAGAAGAAAAATACTGTTGATAATCAAGAGATTGCCAAAGAAGATATGTAATTAATAAAAGAACTCATAAGTTTACACGAATGTAAGTAATTGAAAAATCCAGAAAAATCAAAGAAACAAGGAATGAAATATCGTCCTGCGCAAAACGCCTTGAGAAAATCGTTTAGAAAATTTAAGTACGACACACAGACGAATCTCACGCGTGCGTCCACGAGACGTGCAACAACATGGCATACGAATCTGTGAGCTTATGGTACGGTCTCACACGATTTATGATTTTCTCTCGACAGCAGGAAATCCCTCCTACAGGCCGAAATATGATTCTACTAGAGCGCGTGTCGTTGCATTAATATATGGTTCTCTATTTTTCTGAGCACCTCCCAAGAACACACGCAGTGTCTCCTGAAATATTGTACATGTCTTTGATTGAATGAGAAATAAATGTTGATATTCACTTTATTAAAAAAGATTTGGTTAATTTTAATTATAAAATTTAATTATTACGAATGGAATATCAACTGCTTGTCGCAATACATACTATAATTGACTGTGTTATTTCGCTTCTCTTCGGTTAATGAAGACTTAATTTCAGAAACGCGTGTATCCTATTCGCGTGTGATTCTTCCCACTTACTTCTGTCTTTACAAACATGCACAGGTAATCCTAGACACATCGATTATATTGGTGGATCATATCCCATTCGAATAAATATATATATATTTCTATACATATAGTACAGATGTCGTATGGATGTACGTTACAACGATGTCGTCGAAGTTTAACGCTAAAATAAATTGGATTAACGGCATTTGGTGCATAATAATTATTGCCTCCACAACGCATCGTCGGGCAAATTACTCCGACAGGAAGACCGGGAAGGAAGTTGGCACGTCTGGCAGAGGAAGACAGGAGATAAGGGAAATGAGAGAAAGACGAGACTGATCAGCGCGTTGTAATTTAAAAAGTTCCTTCGTCCCCGTGAAATTGATAAATCGCGCGAGGCGATTCTTGCCTTCTCTCTTCCTCTCTTCCTCATCCCTTCATGACGGGTCTTCGGACGGACGCAATCAGGGATAATCTGCCTCTAGGAGTAATAAGTTGAAAAGTCCATTTTTCTACGGTCCCCGTCTTTCGTTGTGACTACCTTGCGCATTACTCCTCGCGCGGTTGCAGCATCTGTGATTTCTTTAATTTCATGGAACGAAGCTTAAATAATTCTTCGAAAGTTTTTCTCTTCCTTGCAATGCTTCATAATCTCAATCATCAAAATCAAAATTGCAATTACACACGATTACATCACGTATCGAGTAAAACCTATCAATGTGTGTATAACATATTCAGAGTGTCCCAGAATAATCGCTAAATTTCCTGTACTGATAGAGCGGACTAATTATAAGTCAAAAAGTCCTCTACCATTTTCTAATTTTTGCAGTAATTAATAAGATATTAATTACTCGCTGAATATTGGTTTTTCAATAATTTTTTTACTCAAGTACTATCAACTTTATAGAAAAACAGCAAGTGACAAAAATTGTTTTTCTTCTCATAGAGTTCTGAAAATTTTTTCAGGATTTTAGTATCGCATTTTCTTCTTTGTTGATAAAAGATAGTTGCAATAAGAAAATGTAGTACTAAAAAATTCTGTTGATAAAAAATTCTGAAAACTAATATTTCGGGGATTTTTAGTAATTAATGTCTTGTTAAATAATCGCGAAAATTACAAAACAGTAAAGGACTTTTCGATTCAGTTTAATCCGTTCTATTAGTACATAAAATATTTAATGGTCATTCTGGGATAACGCTATATATAAAAAGCAGCAAGATTTAAAAGTGTAGACTTATCTTTTTAAGAATGCAATACACAAGCAAAATTATTTACTTTCAAGAAAGAATAAATATATTTAGATTGAAACATACTAAATAATATAAAACTTTTTCCTAGACAGTTAAAAAAATATGAATTGAAACAATTGTATTTGAAAATTTTTGTATGGATTCTCTATATAAAATATTCTTCGTATAAATACATAAAAATTGCCAATCAATAATTTTGTTTCCTCCTTGTTTCCTTAATACAAATTCACACGTTTGTGTATCGATTCTAGAAATCGGTCCGTGTTTTCTCCAAATGGTATACTCCCTCTAACGTAGAATACAGAACGCTCTATGGATAAAGGTACTACAAAGACGTTTCCTCGTGGGTATTAGCGTCATCCCTTTGCCGAAGATTGATGGAGGTAGCCTGACAGAACCACCCTTCGGTCTTCTCTGTTTGTTCGTTCTCCGCCGCTCTGTCGCGCCATCCCTCTTGCATGAAAAAAATCATCTTCCTCCTCGCTTCTCTTCGTAGCCAACGTCCTTTCCTATAAACGGTTGTAGTCCGTGTCGATAGTTATTACGGAATTGATCGGAATAGTTTGAAGATAACAAAAGATATTAAACGTAAGTTAAGGCAGGTTACAGCTGGCAAAGTGTTTGATATAACGAAAAAATTGCAAAGGGTATAGATTATCAAGTATAAAATATAGAACGTATCGTGGAGAATAAATAAAGGACATCGCGGACGAAGGAATGAAGGAAGAATCTCAAGTATTAAACTTCGTAGCATTACATTGATATTATTCTTTCACAGGCGACACAATGCCATCATCCATTTAGCTCAAAATCGAATTCCAGTCGTTAAAAAAAATAAAAATATTAAATGCTATGCAAAATTCCAACTACTGACACTTGTTATTATATTTTAACGCAATAATACATAGTAAGCTCTGGTAAAACTTGGCAGTGTCACACCGTGCGGTGTAACGTACTATGAATCAGAATATATATTTGACTTATTGAACTTGTTATGAGAATAACTTTAGTGCGTGATACAGATTCGTGTAATCCTGTACACGTTAGCCGTATCTATAAATATATCAGACATATTCAGCAAATTTATGATACGATCGTTCGTGGAATTTCAAAAGTCAGATTTCCAGCGGTATGATACATTTCCGTCTTCTTGACTCGTGAAAGTGGATTTGTCGTCTCACAAGGGTTCACTAAATTTTCCAAAAACTTATCATCTCGCAAAAATATACAGGCACGTGAAGAACTTTGCACGCTTGCTACACACGTCGAAACGTACGTACCGGTAGTATAAAGAGCAAAGGAAAGTATATGGTAACCATCTCTCGTAAGGAACGATTGATTGGACGGTGAGCATTGTACGGACCTAGTTACGTTTGGAATACGGTATTAATACCGACAAAATCAAGATAAAAATCGAACTAATGTTTTCTTCGTTAGAGCGTACAATTATGCCATGTACTGACTGACAATTATTTATTATACCGGGAACAAATGTAAATAAACGTTTTATTTTTTTTTATCAAGAATAAGAAACTTTAAAGATTTCAACATATATCAAGAATTCAAGAATTTATTTAAAAAATAAAGGATCTATAAGCGCGATTAATATTTAAATGTATTAAATGTACATACATTTAAATGTATTAAAGTTAAATTTAATCCTATTCTTCACGATATCATTTTCACTTATCAAATATTTAATAACGACTTACTTGGGATATCTCATAATTAAAGATAGCTAAATTATTTGTTTAAAATTTCATGATTATTTATTTGAGCACGAGAGAAATTATTGCTTTCCGAATTATTCCCTACAAGAAAGATTTTATTGTTCCTGGAGTATTCGATAAATATTTACGTTTCACGCGAATCTAATGAAACGGAGCCACGAAATATAAGCACCGATCGAGTGTCCGGCTTAATAGTTTCATAGCAATGACACGTAGCTAAACGTGGCAGTATTCGATGAGTGTGAATTCAGGTACATATGACATAAAGTGCTTCAAGCAAACAGAGAACAAATGGGTTAATGGGCTTTCTGAAAACGATGGGCTATAGGGAATTCCATGTTTCTGTCAGTAGACATTCATCCTTCCTCTATTCTCGCGAGAGCTCAGCTTATACTTTTATTATCATCTATATCTTTAGCCTTTCTCCTTTTCTCTCTTTCTATTTTCTTTTTTCTCACTCCTTCTCTTATATTCTTCCAATTATCAGCTTTCGCTATATCTTCTTCCTGTCATGTGTGCACACATATCTATATTTGTTAATCGATCCGAATAGAAACCTCCGGCCCATTCTCTGTTTATTCTCGGAAGTTCCGATTGTTCGTTCGAGGACCATGCCACGTTTAACCTCGATTCACCTATCGGGCCAGAGCATCCCGCCGATTAAACTCGTCGAACAAGCCGACCTGAGAAGGTCGAAGTTTTGGCAGTTTGCGTATATCTTCCCTAGTACTAAAGCGAAGCTTCTTTCTTGACTAAGCGGATGTTTGCGAATCTATCGGAAGTACTCACGAGTGTAGTTTCGAAGAAACTAACTCTTTGTCATTATAACGTATATTATTCAAATGTTATATCAAGACATCTATTTTATAATATAATAGAAAACTGCGGCATACAAATAAACAATTTATATAGATAAGATGAAGTTTTATTAAAGAATGCTAAGCATCGTTATATACTCTGAAAGACAACAAAAACTTTAATTCTACTATTCTATCATACAATAGTGTCTTTATAGAGACGCAATAGAGGTGAAGAAACGCAAGTTAGGAAGGTAGCAATCTAGTCAATCGAGTCAATTGAGCGAACGAGCTTAACCACGCTGGAAACACGAAATGGTTGTCGGCGGAACGAGGATGCTGCGGTACGGAGAGGCGGAGGAAAGGAACGACGCGACGCGACGCGACGCGACGAAGCGAGGCAGACGGGCCAGGAATTTATCATTTCGTAGTTGAAGTACCGTAGTGGCGACAAGGCTGAAATTGCAGTATTTGGGAGTCGAGTGGAGGCTCGAGAGGAGAGGAGATTGAGAGAGCGACAGAGAATAGAAGACAAGAAGGAGGCAGGCTTATGTAGGAAGTATCTGGACATGGAAAGAGATGGGAATGAAGGAGGTGGAATGGGGTATGTCTGGGGAGTGCAACGGAAACAGTGAACGTTGAAGAGAAAGAGAAAGAGCACGAGAGAGAGAGAGAGAGACAAGGATAGAATTGTTAGAGTGCCACGGAATGCTATTGGAGAGAGAAGGATTCGATGGGAACAAGCTGCGATCGTAAGCGACGATTCTCTGGTAGCCACTCACGTCACCCTCTCTTGCATCTCCGTTAACCACCCCCTTTCGATGTTCTTCTCTTTTGCTCTTTCCGTCCTGCTGACAGTTGCATCCCGTTACTAGTCAGCCGCGCGACTGGCTGACTACACCTCTGCCTACACCACTACCGCAGTGCGACAATTGATAGCTCAGATATTGTGAGACACATCCTTGTGGCCCTGTTCTCTACCATCTCTTTCTCCTTTTCTTCCTCCTCTTTCTCCTCTTCTATCTCCTTTTCTATCTCCGATCTGTTCAATCGGACGTACCAATTCAACAAAATTATTGCACTTACAACTACTGCGGAGTACTCATTAAGCATCTCTCACCGCAGATTCGTTATGCATCAACGGAGAAATTTTCGCTTTTTGATGTTTTGATACGAGATAAAGAAAAAAAAAATAGAGGAAAAGAAAGGAGAAAGAGAGAAAGAAAAAGAGAGAAGTATGATGACATAAACGATGAATTGTTACGGCGTTGAGTTATTCACGACCCATTTGTGAGTCAAGTATGATAGGTTGTTAGCGGAAAAAAAATGTACTGGCATCACTACTATTTCTTAACACGGTTTAATTATCTCGATATTCTTCAAGTTAAAATGTTTCGACTCTCTTATTGCGAAAAATATACATACACATTATACATATAAAATTACAAAAATCAGATTGGAATAGTGTCTAAAAGTATTTTAAAATTTTCAATAACTAAAATTGTAGATACAAACGTATATTTATTCGCAATTATTTTTGCTCGAGAACATTTTCCAAAACATTTAAATACGTGTGTTGTGAGTTTAAAGTAACATTACTTCGTGAAAGGAACGGTGTCCGTTTGTGCTTAAGAGTTAACATTCAACTAAACCGAATAGGATTAGGGAATGACAGAATTCCTTATTCACGATCGAATATATCTGCATCCGTCATCTTCCTAGAATCCCAAGTTCAAGATATGTGCGCGATATATATATATATATATATATATATATATATACTGCCTCACGTCATGATAGGGAGAGAAGGAGGAGAGGGGGAGCGTCAATAATCCGGCTGTTTCACAAAGGGACGCGACGGCGGCAGGATGAATCGCCGAAGAGGCACGACGCCGATACCTTTACCGAAGCAAGGCACCTCGAGGCAGTGCTCCTTCCAAGCCACGCCCCGGATGCCTTTGCCTACCCCGTGTCAATGGGGACGAGGCCTTATTAGAATCGACGGTAATTCGACGACGGGGAAGTTTGTTGATGAGGATTCTAGGTACAGGCAGTCGTTCGAAGCCGACGTCGGAGCTGTGAAAGGGGATCATACCTTCCTCATACAAGAAATGTTTCGACATCATAAATATCTATTAAAAAGATCTAAGAGTATGAACGAGAGAGAGAGAGAGAAAGAGAGAGAGAGAGAGAGAGAGAGAGAGAGAGAGAAAGGAGAGAAAGAATAAAAGTTTAAGGATAAACAAATCATTAGATGCAATCACTAAACATTTCGAAATCTACATTTGTATATACACTTTATTTTATGTGTTTTTACTTCTAAATTTAAAAAAGTTAAGCATTTTATAAAAATATATTTATTTCTAATAACATATTTAATTTTTTTAAAAATTATTCATGTAATATTATATTTTTTAAATCATACTTATCTTTATATTGATATATTGATAAACTCATAATGTCAAATTATATCAAATTTTAGGTTATCATTGCTTTTTTGATATCTAACATGTAATTGTCATTATTTTCCCGTATTCCATCAGTCACATTGTTATCCAATAAATCTAATAATTACTATTAAAAAACAAGTACATTTGTTATTTCTTTAATTTACAATCAATTACTCGAGTTATTGTACATATCAGTTTGAGTTGGTTGAGAATTCTTGCGGATTTGAAACAAAAAACTCAAATCCCTGAGGAAAGATGTTACTGTTGAGAGCACGAAGCTTCGAAAACTCGTCGAGTTTGAGTACATAGGCGCAATAGGTTCTATGTTTCCGTAACTTTGGACGAACTCTGATTGCTACGCGCGCTTTTCCTGATGTACAGGGCGTGCCTGTCGCTTTTCCTACGATACTTGTAAATTTCTACACATCAACAACTGTAAAGTTTCAGCAATAAGTCGAAAGATTAATCGAAATAGTTCCATGATACTCTATTAAGACATTTTTGCGCGTATATAATTAACGATGCAACAGCGTCATTAGGTTTCCAACAAACTTCTTAACGTTATAGCACGTGTTCATTGCAATGCATAAATAGAAAAGTATAATAAAGAAGAGGGAGGAAAAGGACACCAACAATGCCGCTTATCTTCGAGACATTCTGACAGTCTCATTAATTTCACGAGGATCCCACAAGAATCTCGCAGAAGCTTCCGTCGTTTCCTCAGCTATCACAACACTATGTCACCCCTTCACACTAGATTCCCCCATTATTAACGTCATGGCGTGGTCCACCAGAGTGAAGTACACAAAACGCGGGCAACCTGAAGCCCAGTGACAGGATCCATTAGAAGCGGTTTACTTAGGTCCTTCAAGATTAGCCTGCCGCCCTCACTTGCGGCTTCTCGGCTCTCTTTATCTTTCGTGATACTTAACACTACGATCCTAGCAACTATATCTTGTGTGTCAAATAAAAAGCACAATTCGAGGATATTTATAAAATGAAAAAAAAAGCACAAATTTATAAGAAATTTAAGACAAAAAGTATATTAAAAACAATTAAATTTCAAATCACAGCTTATTAAACTTTCCTCGTTTGTGCAACATTACAAAAATATTTTTCTCTGCTAATTTATTAAATTAAACGCTGTACCTAATATTTTTTCTTATAAAAAATGTATATGTATTCTTTCGATAAGGTGTCTTAATGTGAAAATTTTTAATTGTTACGGAATTTCAAATTCTGCGATACGTGGCGGATAATTTAGTGTCGCATAATAATAAGAATCTGAAGAAGCCGCATTTCGTATCTTCGCAGTTGCGCTACGAAGTAGAGTCCCCGTTTACAATGAGACGCTTTAATTAAAAGATTACGTTCCGCATCTCAACTTTGTTCCATTAATTCTATGTGATGCATGTGCTAAAAATCTTCTCGTTCTTCATTAAAAGTGCACGACTATTTTTTTTCTCTACGATGTTTTCTTTCTATGATATTTGTCTGCCTGCAATCCTGTTGTTGTAGTAAACAACACAAGTGTTTCCTATCTTTTTCATTTGTCACCTATCTAATTTCAATATTCATGGTGAATAGTCCGTGTTCATATCGATTCGTTCGAACGATAATTATGATACTACCCTCGTGACGGATTTCGAAACGCCGTACCCCCAGGAAAAGCGTTTTACGCAGCGCGAACGCGTTAAAAAACCTTCCGGTCTGCCACGAAGATTGATGATCGAGCCCGCAGCCCATCGGGCTCAAAGATTCGCTCAGCAAACTTTTTTTTATTTCTTCCTTCTTTAATAGGTTACGTCACTCGGGGAACGAAAACGCTCTGGGTAGCACCCATGGCACAGTTGGTCTCAACGACAAAAGAAGAAGACGGACTTCGCCATGCGGCGGATAGTACCCTTCGGTGCTTACCGCGTTTTTTCATCATTATCCGTCGTCCCGTTACCAAGAGGATAAAATCGTGAGTCGAGTTAGCCACGTAAATTGGCTTAAGAGATTTGCGTCTCGATGTGCTTGATAATGTATGTCGTATTCGACGGTCAGAAATCATATTCGTGATTCGATATTATACACATGCATCGCTGCTAATCTTTTGCCGATTGAATCCCTTAAGAAAGAATTGCACAAGAATGAATCATAATTTAATAATTGCCTATTTCAATGCGTTCAATGTGCGTACTGTATAACAACATTTTGTATTTTTATTAGACAAGCGACACGTAAACAAACAGACTACATTTTGATAAATTTGCAAAAAAAAAACCTTGTTTTGATGATTTTGATTGATTTCGCCATATATTATCAATAATAGGATATAATATTCCTTTTATTTGATATATTTTTATTGATTTAATTTTCATTTATAATTGTATATTATCCAGATCGTATTCTTGAAATAAGATATTCTACAAATAATTGAAATTATGAGCGATATTAAGAAATTTATGTAAATGCATGTAAAGTTCGTATTATCTTACTAAAATAATAGTGTCAGAAAATTATATTATATTTATGAATTTGTCTTGTGTTAATTACTTTTTATAAATAATAATAGGCATCAGTTAAAAACTTTGGAATGTTACTCAGAATTATATTAAAATTAAAGTCATTAGAGAGAAATGTTCTGTTCAACATAGATCGATCTGAAAATTTTGTTGATCGAATTGGCAATTGCAAGATTAGTTATTTTATTTTTAAAAAATGTTTTGTCAATTAGCATTTACACACACACACACACACACACACTCTCTCTCTCTCTCTCTCTCTCTCTCTCTCTCTCTCTCTCTCTCTCTTGTTTTAATGTTTCCCATCAAAATTACTACAAAGATTTATACGCTAAATTAACACTGATACTTTTATGACTGTACATAAATGGGAATCATAATCGTAGCGTTTAATTGTCAATAAATGAGTTATTAAGACAAAATCGTTGCGCCTATAAGAAGCGGACTTGCAAATACATTATTTCGATCGATTAGCCTGTTGGCGAGGTGCAAGTAGAAGATTGAGATATTTATAAAGGCAATCCCTGTGGACGCAGCATGGGGAAGAGGATATAAGCCTCGGTGGATGAGGATTAAGGGTGCGTTTAAGGGCTGTTTACGGTTTTGCGGACGCCACGATATCAGCTTGCGCGTATAAGCCACGATGCTGCGAAATTTCGGATCGTGGTTTATGGATAGCTTGAAATAGGAATGGGGGAACCTAACGGGTGATAGGATAAACCTTCATTGCTACTCTAGTAGATTGCGAGTATGTGTAATACTTTGTGGGAATTATTGTGGGAATTATTGTGATATGCGTGTCCAATTTGTAGTAGAAAAATAACGCGACAAATCATTTTATAACAAATATAGTATACAGGACAAATATTAGTTTAGTCACATATTTGAATGCGGCCGTGTCAGAAAATGTATTACTAGACTATTTTAGACGGAACTATATAACATACATTCTCGAGTTATCTTTTTATTATCTAACACGCAATATTCGTTTCAGAATTGGATCCTTCATCAAATCTAAAATTAATGTTTCTTTAACAGTTTGTGCAATTAGAATGATTAAAAAAATTGTATTAATTAAAAAAATTATTATCAAGAAATTGCTTTTCATATAATTCTGCTAAGTAAAAAAATATTATAATTATATTTTGTCTTATACTGCACAAAAAAGTTTTGTGTATCGAATCTCGATATACAAAAAATCTTATTAATCTTATTAATTTTATTCTTCCCATCTTAATGTCAAATTAACTTCACTACAAAGTTCATTCAGAAAATAAGTTTAACAAATATGCTAAATCGATACTGGGCACATCCAAGTCTACACCATTGCAACCTGTCAACTGTCGTGTTAAACAACATATTACATCAAGGCAAACCTGCGACTAACTACAATCTCTCCTGGGGTCGACACGGCATCCTGAGCAACCCAACTTTCTCATAATTCGTGTTGACAGCAATCTATTTATCCAGTGACTGACGAGTCTTCGAGTCGTTATAATTTTCAAACCGCGCTATTGATCGTAATTTGCGAATGTGAATCTAATTTCCAACGGCGAATAAAGTAACAAAGATTAATTGAGCGCAATGCGTATTATATATGATACAAGTGCATCAAGTATAGATTAAGATTTCACACTTTAATATCAATCACTAAGCAAGTAATCAATCAAGATCTAGAGACACGGTAGTATCTCGGTGCTAAGACAAGCGAAGCTTCATGGCTCGAGACACTGTCTTATATATACTTTAGAATTAAAGAAGATTACATTAAATATTAAAAATCAATATTTTTCTTGTGTTTCGTTTCTCGAATCTTACATTAGTGTTATATTAACAAAATCGAATTTTCAAGTAACTATGAAATTGTAACAGCATTACATTAGATGTAACGTGAAATAATTTTACACAATACATTAGTTTCATATACGGACTATATTATAATCTCTTTAATTCCAATAGCAACCGCTTAGTATTTAGCAGCTTAGTATTTATTCTCTCTACAACGGTAGCTTTGTCTGCTCGTGTTTAAAATCTCTCAAACATGTCATACCGTAATCTCTATTGGACACCTGTACACATAGCTCAGGGCTACGTGTGTCCGCGTCTGCAAACGCGCACACCAATCCGTTAAGGCGCTACTGTACATGCACCCGCGATATTTGCGTTGATATGCTCTGTCGCACGGGCTTTAATATTAGCAACAGAGAGCGTGTTACGAAAGGGAATAGGTCGACGAATTCTTGAGATTGAGTTAGGTTAGGTTAGGTTAAGGATGGACTATTCAGTGAACAGTATTTCGGCACGTGTCGCAAGACTACAGTCGCACGCTTTGCGACTGTAAACACGACCATAATGATTTAAGACGTTTGCCGTTTCGTACGTGTCTCCTCTCTCTCTCTCTCTCTCTCTCTCTCTCTCTCTCTCTCTCAGTTTTTTCTTCCCCCCCCCTCTCTCTTCCTCCTTCATCCTTTATTTGACGCTCTTTCTTTCAAAGAATGTACTTGCTCTAATCTTTTCTTGTTCTTCTTCATTCATCACAGTCGCCGTTAATTCATGAAGCTGCTGCATGTGTTCCTAAAATTCCCACCGCAATAATTGAAACATTTCTAGCCTGATTAAACAATGTTCTGCATTATCCGGATCGCGGTATTGTTATATGAAGTATAGCGATACAGATGATACCGCATGAGGTGAAATTCCATATTATTACAGATAGTTGGTCATAAAATTTGTCAAAGTTTTGTTTTGAATTGTTGTATAAGGAGAAATAAAAACGAAAAAAGATTTACTGTATAATTTAAAAGAAGAAAAAGTCTGGAAAGTATAAGTAGTAGCAATAAAAATAAAAAAACTTTGTAAGATTTTCCAAAGATCGTGTTTACGTATTCTACAGTTGAACAGTAGCGTTAAGCTACTGAAGCTATCGAATCTTCTACTCGAATATTTGAGAAGTGTCATTTACTGAGCGCAGAATTTTCGATAGTTGGTCACGACTTTTATAATCTTACTTTATTTTCATACATACTTTCTTTACTTTTATTTGAAATCAATTTAAATGAATTAAGTATATATTTGTGCGTGTATTTGACTAAATATTTTGCTGACTTTGTTGACTATCGCGTTCTAGTCACGTGAATCGCCCAAGGCCAATGAGTGTGGATCAGTGGATGAGCAACAGCCAGTAGATTTTGTAAAGTAAAACGCGTTAAGGCCACGTGCCGAACGTATTTCGATCTGACTGGCAAAGAGGAAAGAAAATAGGATGGGAGCAAGGCGTCGCGACGACGGGCAACACAACCACACCCTACGAACTCGCTAGATCGATAGTCACAACCTTGCTAGAGCAGACAGAGAGAGAGAGAGAGAGAGAGAAGGGAAGAGATGGAGAATGGGTCGCTCAAGAGAAAAAGAGGGAAGAAAAGAGAGGGTGAGACAAATTGCCAAGAGATCTCACCATGCTACCTCCCGTTTCTTTCTCCTCTCACGCGTTTTTTCTTTCTTCTCCCTAAGTTCTTCTCTACCTTTACCTCGATCAGTTACCTGCTGCCTACAACCAATGTCGCGCAAAGCTTTTCTCGACGCAATCCGACGTACAACTTTGTCGTTTCGATGATTTCGAGAGAACAGAAATTTTTGATATTCTGCAAACGCGTGCACGATCATTGCGATGCTGTTATCGGTTTTATATCGAGCCGATAATCTTGTCTGTTGTTTTATGGATAGTGAACCACCTTCGCGAGAACAATCGTTTGCTCGGCGGCAATTTGCGTAATTGGAATTTATATAATTACATTGCAATAATGCGATTGCTTCTTCCCCTCTGTGCACACGGATTAAGTTATCATAAAATGTTACACCAAATTTTCTGCCTCGAGTATACTTTCCAATTACGCAATGCGATTACGCTCTACCGTAATAAGAACTTCCCCCCGTCCCTTCCCTTGCAAACAATCGTTTTCAGGGGTTTACCTTTTTTTTCCATGCTACGCGAAAACTTCCCTGACAACACAATCTCCAAACTATCCGTTTATCTTTCTTCTACATTTTACTCTCATCATTTTATTCTCAGACTTTTTTTTATTATACATTACAATTTCATCTTAGATGGTTTGATTTTGATTTGATTTGTGTTGCGGGTTTGGCCTCTCTATCAATAATTTTATTTTCCAAATTCTATTTTTTTCAAAGAGTTAGTTAGACGTTTAGTTCGCGTCTAAGAAATTTTAAATTTATCTCAATTATAATTACAATTACAAGATGAACGGCTTTATGAGTCAACTTGACTTGTCTTTGTATTTACATATCTATGTCTATGCTTCTCATCATATAGCATTTCTACAATAGTCTTGCAGCCTAATTGTTGCAAGAATGACAATTCATGCTTGGAACTTGTGCTCGGTTAGTCACGCTCGCAGAAACGACAGAGCGGAATAGCTCGGTGAAATGCAAATTAGAGGTAGTTAAACTGCGATCCCTCTGCTTGTCGGAGATTTGAAATGATAGCAAGCATCTTATTAGTATGGCACAATTAGATCAAGGATATGGATATGGATAGATGAATACGATAATTTAATATAATATATCGACTACACACACACACACACACACACACACACACACACACACACACACACACACACACACACACACACACACACACACACACACACACACGCACGCACGCACGCACGAACGAACGCACGCACGCACGCACACATACACACACAGATACATATATATATACATATATACGTGTGTATCGATAAATGCTTAGAGCAAAATGGAAGCTCAATGAAAAGAGCTTTCATGTCATGATAGGATGGAATAACATGCGTCCACCGCAGTGATGAATTTCGGTGGTTAAATCATATTGATCATAACGCTCACAAAAGAAATTACTTAAGCTATTACGCATCCAAATTCGAAAAAATTTAGTGTGCATGACATTTTTGTGTGCATGTTGGAAATAACATGTTTCGATTGTGTACATCTACATTTTCATGTACACATAGAAGATATATCTTTTTTACTTTTAAATGGATAAATGGTATTCCAATAAGAAATGGTTCACTAGAAAAGATCCAAGCAGTTTAATTAATGAATTGTTATATACCGATATATCTCAAAAGAACAACTTTACGAATATATTTCTGAAAGCTCATTTACGTAAATGTTATACAAGCTCCCGGTGTGAATACAAAATAGAAATTACGCGACGCAGCACAAATAGTAACGACTTGGTCCGCATGCGAGGATGACGACTCTAGTTTCTCAGGATAAAATCCCAAGAGGGGAAACCTTTCGTAATAGAATATCACGCGGATAGTTGAAACAGGACGATCTCTTCAAAACTGAATAATATATCAACAATACTGAGAACTGTTTATGACTAGTACCCCACTTGTCTCTAAGGATTTTCCTATCGCTGGAATTGTGCGCGCATAATCCTGAAAGCCACGCTATTCTGAAGTTTCGACAATATTAAATTTAACAGAACAAAAGTGATTATTCAATGTTTAATGCTTCTGAACTGCAATTCAGTCTGCGCAAAAATAAATAATCGCTAAACGATAAACTATGAAAAAAAATTGAAAAAAGGCGTAATTGAATAATATTTAGTATATATAATAATATTGTAGTAGTAGCAGTAATAGTATTAATATCTATAATGCTGCAAGAATAATCTTTCACGAATTATAAAAGAAAATTCCCCTCACTTTAATTATATATTTAAGTGATAAAAATGTGCAAGTTAAAGCTGATTAAGTTAAGTTACTCAGTAGAGGAAAGTTAATTGATCGACGCAGCAAAATTCCTAAAAGGATTATACAGAAAATCCACTTTTAACGATCCTCCTGTCGATAAATTGAAATTGATCATTGAACCATAGAGCGTCATCCTGATCAGTATTTTTGCACGTGTTCTGTCTCAGAGCGATTCTCGCTGTAATTAAAGATACACACGTTCCTTCCGGACGCGACATTCACGTACGCTCGATCACATCCCAGTGTTCCCACAAGCGGCGTAACTTCACGAATATGTCCCCGGGGATAAATCCCGTGTAGCCCGTGTTTCTAACCCACGTACTACCGTGCTACTATGGGAATGTGTTTATCCCGCCCTTCCACTGTTCTCCGCAAAATCGTTGTTGTTTTCCGACTTGCGCGCAAATCGGAAATGCACGCGTCGACTATTGGCCGCATATGATGCAACGCGTGATATCGCTTACCGTAAGCAGCATATGCTCGCAATCATGCGGAATTCTACCTCACTTTATAGTTTCAGATCAGTTTTTTAATACCATAAAAATAAAGATCTACGAAATATTCCAAATTGCAATATCCCAGAAGGCAAATTTTAATAATCGTTCTAAGCACTCGTAAACTCTCATTCAAATGTCTTATTTAAAAAAAAAAGAACAGTATCCCATTTACGACGATTTAATTAAAGATACATAGAAATACATAGAAACCAACTGTCTGCTAAATTTTTATACAAAGTTTCAATCATTTTTCCGACAAGAGACCTTCAATGTTTTTTTTTTTTTGCTTAATTTAATTCGTCAGCAACAGTTTTGCTTTTAATGCTCGCAGCGGTAAATTAAAAAGTCGAAAACGCTTTGACAGCCCAAACTAACAAAAGAGGATTAACTACGATGGCGAATGCGACAGCAGGCAGCGGTGGCGGTGGTGGCAGCGTCGGCAACTTTTTTCCGATATAAATATGTATGCGAGCAACGCTGGCACAAGCCAGGCCATAATCCGTAGCACCGCTAATGAAGAAAGATCGATGACAGAAACGAAGAAAAAAAGAATGTCGCTAGCACAAAGGGTGATTCGTTTCATTTTCATGAGGAGATCAGCGTTTCGTAACTCGCTAGCAATTTACAGGCGTTTTGTCGTCACGACGACGACGACGGAAGCGATCTGTGCCACCCCCACCGCCGCGCCCGTCGGGATATCGCGATCTCCCGACGGGGTAAAACAGCGTGAGAAGGGTGAAAAGGGGCCAGGATGGGAATTAGGGGGCGCGCCGACCAACCAGCTGGAGGTAGGAAAAATCGAAGAAACGAAGGGTCAAATGCCACGTGATGGATAGCCCGCCGTAGGAGGTCCAAGCGTATGAAATTGATCAGCCAGCCAGAATCATTCGATTCTACTTCCTACCCGTCCTTTCCCTTTCCCCTAATGTTGTCCAATCCTCCTACCTCTCTCTCTCTCTCTCTCTCTCTCTCTCTCCTTCTCTCGCCCACTCGTTCGCGCTTGTCGAAACTCTCGCTCCTCCACCCTTTGTTTCTTTCGTACCATTCATTTTCCTTCCGCGTCGTACGACGTCGATAACTCTGATTCTCCCGGATCACCCACCTTCGCCTTAGCGGTGTTTTATTTTCACGGTCCCGACCAATGGCCGTGGTCCACGGCCGATTGCCGATGGCAATGCTCTCGAGGAAATTCATGTAGCATGTAAGAAAAATTACGATTCCTCCGCTTTTCCTTTCAACAGTCGACTGCTTAACGAGGGAGAGAGATGCCGAAAAATATCGCGGCTTCTATATGGTTTCTCTCGAAGTAAAAAAGAAATCAAAAAAACAAATTCATTCTTTATGCAACCGCGGGCCGCCCAGCTACGCGCACGGCGTGGGTGCCCCGCGCGCAAGAATAAATCTTACATTTTAATTTGAGAACAGTTCGTAGTCGATTTAAATCAGAAATAAAATTCATACGGAATTTTCCGAGTAATTTCACAGCGTGGTCCAGAAGCCAGTCTCGAATACAAACTCGATTTATAAGTGCAAATAAACTTTCACGAGATTATAACGCCGTCTGCCGATAATAATCTGGCGGTACCGAGTGAAATCAATTTCACGTTTCGAAGCGTCCACGAGCTTCTGTTCCAAGTTGTGGCAAATGCTCGAACGATCGCGGAAATGGGGACACCCTGTACACAACGAGGCGATAACAGTTCGCGAGAGTTATAGAGGGAGCGAAGTTAGTGAGCTCCGACCAGAGAACACAGAGGCTGATATATATGATAGAGTTAAATAGACAGACAGAGAGAGAGAGAGAGAGAGAGAGAGAGAGAAAGAGAGAGAGAGGGGGGGGGAGCAAGAAGAAGAGAAAAAAGAATACATGACGAGTGAAACAAGAAAGGAGAGGTCTAGCTGAAAACGTAGACGCAATGAGAAGACGAAGGAAAACGTAGTGAGATCGCGAGTCGTCTGATAGCAATAAATACCTATCAATGCCAGACAGAATTGCAACAAAGTTGCCTTTCTTCGCGACTCCTTAATAAAGTAGTATCGATTCAAGAAGATACGTTCTTTTAAATATTTATTCGTATCTCGCAGCGAGCCTATGAAGGTGTTCACAATTGTGCGTAAAATACATTCAGCAAATAATGAGCTATTTTTTATTTATATAGAACCAGTATATGTACATATATATATATATATATATATATATAAAAGGGTAAAAAATATATCTTTTGAAATCTAAACCTACATACAAAAGGAAGTGAGAGATCAAGAAATAACAAATAAATATATTTTACGTGTAATGTTGTTGAAACGTAAGTGCGATATCTCCTGAGATACACTCCTTAGAAGAGAAGGAAAAAAGACATAAGAAGCTTCGAAAGTTTGGCCAAGAAAGTTTACAAAAGCAAAAGCATACTGCTGCCACCAAACGACCTTCGTCCTGCACACAGCTTCGAATTTCATTTTGGAACGTTGAATCTTATTAAGAAGTAAAGTCGTTTCGGAGAAAGTTGGCGAATATTGTGGGCGGGGTTTCCTTATAAATCCGTGGCTCAGCGCGATATTTCTCGTTGGCCTCGAAAGCCTGCCTTGAAAACTCCAATTTCGGATGGAAGTGATTACAAGGATATTGTCACCCGGAAACCTCTTACGGAGAGAAGTACTTATTCCTTTGCTTAAGTTAACGCTTTACGATTCGTAATACTAAGTGTCTGCTTGTCCTTGACGACGCGCGACGTGGAGATTAATAATGATCAAACCAGAAACAAACTTTATTGCTGCACATTCTGTTCATCGTGCTTGTGCCCTCAACGAGACTTTTTTCATTACTTTTGTATTTTCATTAAGTGCAACGCTAAGGATTATACTGTAAGAAACATCTCGCGCATAAAAATCGTTTATCGAGGAAACTAACTCATGAAAGATTTTATTGATAATTGTCTTTTGATATTGCTAATAAACATTCTTTTCTTGGTAGTATCCCGAGAATTTTCTCAGTATCCTGGTGATCTTAGTAAAAACCTAAAGTAAAAATCTTAATAAAAAATCGCTGTACAATGAGCGTTTAATGCAAATATGTCAAAGTTCTTAATGAGTATAAAATATCATGCAAAGAGAACAAAACATAATACCGATATCTAATCTAAATTAAAAAGAACTAGTTAGACGAAATAGAGAAAAATAGCAGAAAAAAGAAATCTAAAAAATTCTGACAACATAAATCCTGGATATAAATGTGCGAAAATGGAACGCTTGCGAAAACGTAAAATATATATATATATATATATATATATATATATATATATATATATTTTTTTTTTTGTATGTATTTTTTCTTTTTTTTTTTTTTTTTATATATAAATTATATAAATTTTTTAT
>Ga0157364_1001072_pt1 | contig 22171 bp, 19 predicted proteins | sample AttsexASBM2_FD_111476 | JGI IMG/M metagenome (GOLD analysis project Ga0157364, IMG submission 111476) | Fungus gardens microbial communities from leaf cutter ant in Ribeirão Preto, State of São Paulo, Brazil - Atta sexdens ASBM2 | ecosystem: Host-associated > Fungi > Mycelium > Unclassified ...
AGATAGGAAATTAGTATGGAAATGTTTTAGTTAGCAGAGCGAAGCAGGTAAGTTGTTACTACAATTTATTGTAAATAATTGTAAATAAAAAAATCCAATTCCAGAATTATGTTTTAACCAATATAATAAAACTTTGAAAGTCCTACCATTTGGTTGCTGCATATTTGGTGTGATAGCTCGGAGAAAATCATTAGGTGTCATATAGATTTCAATGTCTTCTAAATTAATTACTTTTACAGTCGCGAAGTAACGAAAGATTTTGTCCGGCGTCGAATATGCTCTAATCCTATTCTCATACTCTATTATCTGTAAAAATACTTGAGCCTGCATCGTTCTGCATAGACACATACTAGTACAAGTAAAAGTACATTGTAAAATCTACAGTACTATTTTAACACAGAGAAAAATAATTATTTTATACATATTTTATATATGCATATATATCTCCCTCTTTCTTATTTTACTATGTAATTAATCTTAGTAATCTTGGTAATCTAATTCTCAAAGACAATCTTGAAAAATTATGTATACGCATATATTACTATGGCTAATGCAAGTCTTTAATAAACCTTTCTATCACGAAATCCAATTTTCTGTTTTTTGTTTTTCTTCTTCTTTTGTACATCTTGTTCTATATTTTCCACGTTTTCATTACTCTGAGTCTCTTCTGAGTCCAAGATACTAGCAGCATCTACTTTAGGTACTACATTAAGCAGACTGCAAAATATAGAACAATATAGAACAATTGATACGTTGAATAATATATTTAATGTATTGCATCATTTGATTACAATTAATATTATTTACTTCACTTACCGTTGCCAATCAAAACTTACAGTTATAGCCATACCAATGCAACAAAGTGCAATTGGGATACTATAGATAAAGCGAGATTTTCTTCTAGTATGACCAAAATTTCTAAAATTACGAGTTTGATTGTATTCATATATATTTTTTCGAAAATTTTTCTGTAATTCTACGAGATAGAATGTATCAACGGTCGCAAAAAGTTTCCGTTGCAAACATTGTCGAAATACAGATGTGCTTCTGCTGAATAACATTGTTTACAACTACACTGAAAAATTCAAAATATTTATTATTAATTAATTTAAAGAATTACTAATATTATCTTAGGCGACTTGTAATCAATAAAGAATGTACATATGTACATATAAGTTTTATCTAATATATATGTGTATACATGTACCTATTTCATTAAGGACGGATTATTCCACTTTTCGGTAAATTTGGGCTCACTGTCTTACTCTCGTAACTCTTTTATGCTCTTACGCTTTTATTATTTTGTTTATCCTATAGATAAATTATCACATAATTCATCCGCGAAGATGGAACAACCATAATAATATTATATTAATAATACAAATATTACGTATACATGATGTAAAAATTCAAGCATAGAAAGAATTGGAAAGAACGAAAAACGGCTCTATTGATCTCTACATCTACAAAATATACTACGTAGCAACATTCGTGAAATTTCTCAGTGGATAATATGCCATATGATATCGATAACTGTTTTATTAATTCCGTTACCGACGAGATCATAGAAAAATACCTGAGAGGGGTCATGTCAGCCTTTTTCCTATTATCATCGAAATCGCTCGTATGGATGACACTACCACTATGTATGTACGGTATATGTACAGAGAGAAACTTGAGAGAGGACATGACGGCCCAAAATTAGAGCACTAATGTAGATATTCGCATCCGCCATTTTTAATCCTCTCCCCACTCTTTATTTTCTCTTCAGTCTTCTCAATTAAGGTGCACAATAGAAGGAATAAGGAATTAGAAATAAAGAATAAAGATTTCAACCTATCAGAAATCGGATACATCGGAATACATGATTTTTGGTAAGTTGGTATTGTTATTCCTTATTCCGTATTCCTTATTTCTTCTATTGTGACTGCACCATTAATTTAGCGGTGGAATGAAGAGATAGAGAGAGAGAGAGAGAGAGAGAGAGAGAGACTTCGCACAATAAGAGGCTCCGCACAATAAAAGAAACAGAAAACAGAGAATAAGAATTTCAATCTATCAGAAACTGTATACCACAATACGTGATTTCTGATAGGTTCCTTTTATTGTGCGGAGCCTCAGAGAGAGAGAGAGAGAGAGAGAGAGAGAGAGAGAGAGAGAGAGAGAGAGAGAGAGAGAAAAAGAGAAGGAAAGAAGAAAAAGAGCGAGAAAAGGACTAAAAATGATAGATGCGAATACTCATAGTGCCTTATCTGTAACATTTTGCGGTTAACAGGTTTTGGTTCTCTCTCAAGTTTCTCTCTAGTATGTATAATATGTATCTGAGAGTAGACAGCCTTTTTCATGTATCGAACCTCGTAGGGTAATGTCCACGTTTTTATGCTTTTTTCACTATGTTATTACATAGATGGTTAACAAGGACGAACGATCAAAATTGATTATTCGTCTTTGTCTAATCGACGTCTTTGTCTTTTCCACATAAAAGTGTGGAAAAGAACTACACACACACATTGATACATGAAAAATGACTGGAATGTCCACTCTCAGGTTTCTCTCTGATGTACATTTTTAATTTGAAAACTATGTGATTACATACATTTTCTTACACTATCGATAAAATCGTATCGTTGAAAGTAGATGTAATTTGTGTCTGTACTAAATTCTCATGCTAGAAGCATATTGATTATCCATAGGAAGGTTAGGGAGCATTTATATTGGCCGTAATAGTAATCGTATGGGTCTGAGCACAAAAATTGTCGTAACTTACAGCGTTTTCGGCCCGCTCGGGTTTGCTTAGATTAAAAAATGCTTCGCTATTGGTTGACATTACACGCTCTACCAATAGGAGAGCATGAAACATCATTACTTCAACCCAGGTTAGTGCAAACTCGATCGGGCCGAAAACGCTATTAGAGATTTAAGTTGTAGACATAAGTAACGCATAAGTTTTGGCATATGATGTACGATTTATTCCTTCTCTTGGAGACACGGTAATAAGTTGTACGTTATACATGAAAGCTTGTGTGTTACTTATATCTACAATTTAAGTCTAAGTAAGTGTGACAATTCTTGTGCTCAGACTCTATGCCATAATCTGTAAAAAATTGATCAATCACCTTCGATTATTTCCTAATTCTTACAGTGAAATAAGAGGAATTAATACTCGACTGTGCATGATTAGTCTAGAGAATTTTTATAGATTACGGCATACGGCGTACGGTCAATATAAAATAAATGTTTCTATGATTAGTATGCTTCTATATCTTGATGAGGAATTACAATTAGTATAGACACGAACCATCTACTTTCGATGATACAATTTTATCGATAGTGTCGGAAAATATATAGTCATATAGTTTCCGAATGTCTGAAAATGGATGTACTGGCGGTAGTGTAGCGATAGGAGCGATTTCGACAGTAACAGGAAAAAGGCTGACTGTGGCCTTTCTCAGGTTTCTCTCTGCTTTAAGTGTGATCGCAGTATGTATATGTGATTGTGATTTATGTTGTATGTTACATTCGTAATTGTTCGGAGTTATAGAAGTTAATTTTCACTTGATTTTATTTATTGACGTGAAAAATGGGTAAAGAGAATGAATCGGATAGTGTGAAAAAAAGAAGAAAGTCTGTGAATGCAAATAGCGGAACCTCAGTGAAAGACGGAGATATGTATAAGGTATAAAAGTTATAGATTTGGTTTAAAAAGTTACAGGATATTTAACGTAATATTGTAACATTTTTTGTTCGCTTCAAATTTCTGACGAAAATATACTTAAAAAAATTTTTAATTTTCGCGATATCAAACGATGATTTCTGTCATTCAAATTTTTTATTTTTTCGCTCAAAAATCGCTTGATTAATTGATTAGATATATTTTCGTCAACATCTTAGGTTAAGTTTAATGCATGAAATTATGATTAAAAAAATTAAACTAAATAAAATAAAATATATACCGGTACGTTTGCTTCCAGTGAACAATCCAACTGACGTTATTTATCGTCTAACGACAGAATGTTTTGAACATTGAAATGACGAATGAAGTAACGTCAGTTTGTTTGCTGGGAATATAGGGAATAAAAAAATTAATTTTTTTGCTTCTACTGCTGTCTTATTAACTTTTTCTCATATCATTGTTAGATAATAATTAATTATGAAGAGAAAGAAGCTGTTGAGAGATTGTCTGAGGATGATTCCGAATGCTTTCTAGCAACTTGTAATGATATTCGAGCGGCGATGAGTAAAATAGCAAAATTAAAATCCAGTGGTGACTCAAACGTTTGTAACAAACATTCTATGTTATTCATTATTGTCAAATTTGCTTTAAACTTATTAAAACAAATGCTTTAGGTAAAAGATGATATTCGTGAGCTGCAAATCCAAACATCACTGGCTTTTATAGAACTGAAGAAACTAAATCGCATGGAAAAGTTCCGTACAAAATCTGCACGAGACTCTCTAGTGGCTGCAAAGAGTAGCGTTGATAGCAGACATTTGCATTTACAGAATCTATTGTACGAAGTGATGCATTTGAAGAAAGAAGTTATCAAATGTCTTCAATTCAAGTAAATTTTTATTATCTTTTGCAAAAGAATCTTTTGACTTTTTTTTACTATTACTTTAAATAAAATTGAATACTTTTATTTTCTTTGTTCTAGATCTAAAGATGAATTGATAGAACTTGTTTCAGAAGAAGAATTTTATAAAGAAGCTCCAGAAAATATCTCGCGACATGTATGTATACATAAGTTTTACATAGGATACGTTCCATTTTCATGCCCACATGCTGTTAGCATCAATTCATCCTTATTGTCTATCAAATGTTAAACAAGAATAAATGATGCTTACAAGCGCTGTAAGTGTGTAAAACGGAGCGGACTTATAGAATTATAAATACATTTCGAATATATATATAAAATTTAATTCTTTTTTTCTTTACAATATGTATAACACAAATATATTTTAGGAAATAACAAAGAATAATTCTCATCAACTGAGACTGGCTCGTTTAGAATGGGAACTGACACAACGAAAGCAATTGGCGGCATTGTGCGATGAATTGACAGAGAGTAAAAAGGCAGTAGCATCCAGTATTGAAACGAAACAAACTCGTTTGGATAATCTTGCGCCACAATTACGCTCTATATTGGATGTAGGAAAATTTAACTTATTAATTTAGAAAATATACAGAATGTTATGTTTTTATTAAATGTGTGAATAACAAGTTAAATTTTTTTTTTTTTTTTCAGGCGAGCAAACCGTTACAAGAAAGTCTTGGATTACCATTGGATAAAATTCGTCAGGAACATCAAAAAGCATCGTTGCTCGCATCACCGCTCTATGTATTGTATGCAAAAGCGTCTGCTTACAGAGATGCTTATGGTATAATTCGTAAAAAGATTGGATATTATATTTTTGTTTTATGAATAAAATTTTGTACAAATATCGTTTCTGCCGAAATATTTTATAGATAGTACGTTGCTAGTCAAGGTGGAAGGTGACGAAGATGAAGCAAAACGCGCAAACAATCATGACGGTTTGCAAGAGTCTGATTCGGATCCTGAGAATCAGTTGGAAAGTATCGTGGAAGAAACACCCGTGCATAAGAAAAGGCATCACAGATTATCCCGGGAAGCGAGGCAAGAAGAGAAACGATCTAAATTATTACAGCGTCATCCGTTACATGTGAAAATACTTATCACATTAAAAAGTGAGTTTTGAATAAAAAACATCTACTATCTTATAAGAAATGAAATGTTTAAAAAATATTTAAGTTAAATTAAAAGATAAGATCAAATAACATTGAGAAACAAAATTTATTTCATATTTATCAATTTGGATTTATAATTTTAAAATCTTGAGGAAAGAAGAAATTTTATTGCAAATTTAAATTTTTAGATGAGACAAGGCTGACTCTTCACTTTTTTTACATGGTATATTTAAAAGTCGTTACAGTAGAATCAAAACTCGAAACAGAAGACTTGGGAGGTATTAGTGCTGGGTATGTATAACTCTCATATATATATTATATATAAAATCTTAATATTAATTTCATTTTAATTTCGTGTACACATACAAATGTGATAATACTCTTCTCTTGTTTCCTTTGATTCGACAAGTTTGAGCTAATCTTTTAAATTGCATGATTAATTAATAGAGACATGCTAGTATCCGAGTCGGTTCTTCGCGAATTGTATCCACGGGATTTAGGATTGGAGAGTCCGAATCCTGCCAATCAGTATCAGCTGTCGCGGCATAATTTGGGATCATTTTCGTCTTTGGGACTAGGCATTCCTTACAGATGGGCACAAAGAATGGCTGGTCTACATTTTGTCTCATGTGACACGACCGAACAACAACAAAAGGTACACATCCTTGTAAAAAATGTTTACATGTATGTCCTGTGACATAAACATTAAAAATAGTTGCTCCGTTTGTAAGACAAAAAATTAATAACGGTTCAAACATATAAATCTCTTCCACGGTAGATGCGCAATTAAAGTAACATATTCTAATTAAAATTCATTTTTATGTCATTTTTATTTATAGCTGACGAGTCAAGAATTGGCACAAGACTGTGTGGAGAGTGTGTTGAAAGAAATTAAACGGCGCATAAAAGCGAGACTGGATCTATGTATGGAAATACGACAACTAGAGTCCGGCAATCTACCAATATTTATCAGCACGACAGATCCCGTGCCACAAAAAATCTCAACGTCTTTGCATCGATTCACGACTATGACCTGGAAAAATTACTCAAATTATGTTGCTTCACCGGAATTTTATCAACGGGGATTAGTGTTATCTGTAGACATCTTTTACGAAGCTATACTTCGTCGTGGCAGTAGTATGATTATGATTATTATTATTATTATTATTATAACATCAAATTACTTACACTGTTAAATGATTGCTTCCACACATTTAAATTTGATTCATTTTTTAGGCGAACTTGTGGCCAGGATTGCTATCAAGTCAGATTACCCCAAGATAGCACCAGTATTTAGCATAAGCATAAGTCCAACAGTCCCAGCGTCCGCCGATATCATTAGAGATATCGAAAGGGAAGTCAATGTGATGTGGACCAAGTCCCCAACATTAACGGCGCAAATACAACGATTGAGATCATGTTTCGACATCTATTTGGAAACTGAGAGCATGGCGCCAAAGGAAAAGATATTCTTCTATCCTGTAAGAGGGCGGACTCGCGCTCGGCCATACAAATATTTATCGTTGGGCGGAGGTATATTCACTCATCGTTAAATAAATTGTATGAATATCAATCGACGCGTGTATATTTTTTTTCAATTTCCTTTATTAATCTATTAGTATTAATAAAAGATGTGAGATTGTTTTTTAAAATTAGATTTTTAACTTTCCCAAATATTACATTTAGTTTTCATCTTGAAAGATTTCAACAAAAGCTTTTAATCTGATATATTTTAAAGTACTTTTTTTTAAATTTTATTTTAAAAATATTTGTTGGCACATTTGAAGTAAGTATATTTATACAGAAATAGACGTAAGTGGTCGTGCAACCGGAGCTTTAGAAATGGTTAAGAGATATGTGCGCAGAGTGTTTCTCAATTGTTTGTTCTCGAAAGACAGTTTATCACACTCTTTTTTCATGAAGATATTATCGGATTTAATGTAATTGAATTGTTCCCAAAATTTGTCCAATTTATCAAACGGTTCTGACATCTGTAAGTACTCGTTATTTAAAAACTGAAGATACAAGCTTTTTTGTATTATTATTGTATTCGTACAATACTTACACAGCTCGTAAAAACCCTTCTGGAGCCCGTATCGCGTAAAGTATACTTTTGAACAGTCAGCGAGAAAGGTTCCAAATTTGAGCACATTCTCAGCAATGAGAGTACTGTCGAGCCTTTTTCTGAAATCCTCTGCAATTCCTGCAAAAAAATCAAAGAATTTCTAAAATACCTACTTTTCCGGATAGTCAGTCCAAATTATAATAATTTCTTAAACATTTTAAGTATTTCAATTTTTTAGTTGGATAGTTAATTTGAATAAAAGTTTTATAATTTAATGTTATATTTACTTTTCGAACGCTAGCGCTGATAATAGTCAGTTTCTTCAGCTGGGCAGTGTCCATTACTTGATTCATGGAAAATATCTGTCTCAAATTTTTGGTTTTCTTCCTCATACGTATAATCTGATCGTTCAGTTCCACTATACTTTGCTCCCGCTTTTGCGATAATGCGTGCGTGTCCTGTTTCAGACTCTTAATTACTCTCTGTAATTGTGTCTGCAGCTTTGGATATTGTGCTACGTCTATACGATGAGCGTTATCCTGCTCTTTCAAGTATTCGTACTGTTTTCTCTTATCTTCCGTATTTTTCTCATATTCAGTTATCATTTCATTAAGTTGTCGCCACAATTTCTCGACCTCATTGGAAACGTAATGCATCAAGCACGATAAGGAATCTTCCTTCTGAAATATTTTCGATCAAGAGAATTATTAACATTTGTCATATGAATCACAAAAATGGAAGGAAAATATACATACCAAGTATGCAATGCTATATATATTAACGGCATTTTGGATTTTTGTTTGCATCAATATATTTTCTATTCTCTTATCTTGTCCAAAATTTATATTTTGCAATTGATTGCAATACTGCTCTAAATTGTTTCGTATCCTATTTAATTCGTTCGTTTCGTTCGAAGTTACACGGTTATATTCACGTGCGAAAGATTCGTGCAAATCAATACACTTTTGTTTGCATCTTCCTATATAATTATTAATAATTAATAATTGTAAACGATAATATAAATTTACAATAATATAAGCTACCAATTATCAAGTCCATTATTTTAATGTGAGCCTCTTGCAGCCTTCGGTGATTGATATCGGCTGCTTCTAGCTCACTATGTAAACGCTGTATCATGAGATTTTTCATCTTCATCAGACGATCGAAATTATTCCAAAGATATTCCACATCTTTGTGAAGTTCTTTACATTTTATTCGGCGCAGAATAAATCGCCATTGTTCATTGATTTTGGCAGTGTTTAATCGCGCGAACGCCTCTTCACGTTTCAGTTTATTCTACATTTCAAAATTGATTTAAAAATTGCTATTAAATTATATTACCATTTTGTATTGAATGTACCTTAGTAAAAGCTGCAATCAATTGTTGTTTACGTCGTTTAGCCTCTAGCTCCAATTCGGCTCGGTGCTGTAAGTAGCGAGCACGTTCTTCGTCACTCATGCGAGTCAACTTGTTTCTCTTTCCCTTCTTTTTTTTCGGCATTTTTCAGTAAATTAAAGATTTTATATCGTTATAAGTTATTCAAATTATTTATTCTCAACGAAATACAAATTTTTTCATTAGGAATATACGATGGTCTCAACACAGCACAATTGTTAAGATCGACCACATATGGAATGTTTGATCAATAGACTTCAACTTAAGTTTAAGACTCTCTCTCTCTCTCTCTCTCTCTCTCTCTCTCTCTCTCTCTCTGTGAAATATAAAAATTGCATCTGATTCCAATTAAATAAAATCTGACTCAAGTAAAATATTACGGAATTTTTTATAATTTATAAGTTTTATAAAATTTATAAAAATATTTTGGCACCTCTGTGACATATTTTACAGTTCTACACACACACACACACACACACACACACACACACGTACATATATATATATATATATATTTCAACATAATTAAGTATAAATTTGTATTAAATATTTTCTTATGATAATACACTCGAAAAAAAGAATATATATTTTGTACGATATTTATATACGGATGTGAACATTGTATCTTGTCTTCTATAAGATAAAAATTACATTATCTTCAAATATAAAGAACGGGAATTTGCGTATATAAAATCTGTTTATACAATACTAAAACTAAATACTTTTTGGCTAAGATTGCGAATAAAAAGCAAGGCATCAAGAATAAGGTACTATCAAATTCGCATGGAATTTTCTCACATTCTTCATGAAAATATAATATAGTTGTTCTGCAACAGTATAATAGATTCTATAGGTTTTTTGTGTCACTCTATTTGATGGAAGACTTAAATGCAATTCGGGCGATAAAGGTATCGATCTTTTAGCTATCTATGTCATATATTCTTCTGTATTGTCATAGACCTGCTGTCAATTTTCTCTATGGACAACGGTCGTTCTTTTGTTGTCGGTATAAAGCTTTGAGTACGTCGAATCCTCTCACTTCCTCTCAAGGGACGTGTGACGATTTGTGTTTCCAATAAAAATTGAGCTTCTTCCGCACGTTTCACCTTTTCGCGTGCAGCTCGCAACTCTGTATCCAAATGCTCCCTTTCCGCTTCCAGGTGCTGAAGTCGCAGTTCAGCATCTAAAAATTAATATAAAAGAATAATGCAAAAGTGGAAATTTTCAAAGATAGAAATTGAAGAATAAAAATAATAACATTAAGATATAAATATAAAAACTAAATATGAAAACTATAAAAGGAAAGAAATATACATGTGTACGTAGTTGTGTAGCTTTTGGAAAGAATTATATTAATATAACTAATAAGATTTAAGTCAGATGTTTTATTTTTCATATTATTTAAATGTTATGTACTTTGCAACTGCTGCTCGTTTTGCTTCTGCATCTGTTCAAATTCTATTCTTTTCATCTTCTCCATCTCTAGCAATTCTTGCTGCTCCTGCTGCAGTCTCTCTAATTGCTCTCTTTTCTCCCATTCTTCGCGTAGTACTCTCGCTTGTAAACTTCGTACTGCAATATACATAAGGCGTATCTATCTAAATTATACAATCCTAGAATTAATACGATAAAAATTAGATTATTATAACAGCTTTTTACCTATTTCCTCATCGCGTAGAGCCTGTTTTTCTTCTTGTAGCAGCAATTCTAACTTTTGTTTAACATCTTCTAGTTGTTGAACTTTAGCACCTTCCTCCTTCGATAGAGTTTCCAATTTCCGAGCTTGTATTTCGGCGGCGATTCTAGCTTGCCTCTCGTGCTGAAGTTCCAACTTGGTCTCTTCTTTTTCCTGTTTAATAGCCTAGCAAGTAATAATATAAGTTGTTGAATAAATGTTAACTAAAACGTTGTTAACTAAAAAAATTTTATTAAAACATCTTTTACGTATTTTTTTTTTTTTCAATAATTTGCATTTACTTGTCGCAAGGATCTTCGTTGATTAGCTAAACTTCTCTGATAACCGATCTTCTCGCTTGAATGCTGAATGGCTGTTTGTAATGCCGCGAGCCATTGGAGCCTGCCTTTGTGATCCTCTGCCATTAGCTCTATGCATCTATGTTCGGGAGTGCTAAGCACGAATCTTCTATCGGGCTTTCCACCGTTTGTCACAGTATCGGCCCAACAATTAGCGTTCAGCAGTATTAATCCGGACGGTTCTTTTTGTTGGGGATCTTTGTAATATGTCAATTCACCGGGACGCAGGATAAACCAAAAATATCGTAATGTTGGCAGCAAGAAACCTTTCTTCATTAAATAGCCCTGCAATGATATTTGTAAAAAAAAAAAATTATTTCATTGTAATACACGCGATCTGTGTTTCCTCTCAAGTCCATATTAGATTACCGATTTTGCAGGTCGATTCGATTGTCAACTCCATAGTGAACCATCACAATCAGTCAGTCATTGTGATTCGTTCATTATTCAGGCTCGGTAACCTGATACGGGCTTTATAACTATAATATGTGTATGTAAAGATTGTAACATGGAGTGTATTCAGATGAAGCGTATTTACGAATGAAGCGACGATGATATATAATATCATTTTATCCTTCTTTTTATTATTTAATGAACAATATAGATAAATGCTGCATCATGCGCTTCTTGCGTAATTCTTGTCAGAATGTACTCGTGCATTATTATAGCATGAATTTAGAGGAAGATCCGTCAATTTGAGAATCAAATTTTCTTCAATTTATTAGCAAAATGGAGCAAAACATATACATCGATTTACCTTTTTCACCACATTTTCTATGTAAATCTGGTAGAGATCGTCAATCGCCTCTGATAACGCCATAACGTCCAAAGTATTACCACCACTATATTTGGATTCCAAAACTGCCAGAAATGTGGGAAACCTTCCCGATAAATTTTTCATCAACAAATTGCATTTTTTTATATCTTTATCTTTGCGATTAATATGATAAAGCTGGAAATGACAAATTACCTAAATGTTCCAATAGCCATTGATAAAGCTGAGAAATCTGCCGCATCCCATTGTAGACCCAATGACATTACTAGATGGGAAGCGATTCGCGCTACCTCGTCGCCATGCATTATCACCTGCATCATCAAAAGCGACACATTGATTATCAAAAATTGCTGAAGACATTGGTTTATATAATTTATTATAAGCAATCGCTAACCAGATAAGAATCTGTTGCATCTGAATCCGTCTCGGCCAGCAGACAATAAATTCTGAACAATTGGTAAACACTATGATCGTTAAAAACTGAATGGGATCTCTCCAGATAGATCTTTTTACAAACCAGCCAGCAAATTTCATCTACTCCTTCTTCCATTGTCTTCAATGTTTGTACCGAGGTAGCGTCAGTTACAGAAGAGAACACCTGAAATTTTTGAGACTGTACAGACTGCATCAAGCTGGATGAGCAAAAACGAAGCAATGTTTTTGAATGAATGAAGGTAGCAAAAAAAGGTACTTGAAATAAATATCTTGAGAAACTTTGATTCAAAGATATCTGCATTTTGAAATAAGAGGATAAAGCAAAATTTCTCTTGTATATCTTTTAAAAATTAGCTTTTGTGTATCTGAATATCCTGCTTTAATTTTCACATATCCTACAAGTTTGCCTCGGTCAAGTATTTGCTACAATTTATTAATAATAAAAGTATGAGCCAAAACGTTTCGAAATACACATTCACACATATTTTATGTATACATCTTTATATAAAATTCTACCATTTCTTTAAATAATTAAGAATATTAACATTTATCTCATATTCATATTGTTTTGGTTTATAATACATGCATTTTAAAAGAGATCTTACTTCTTTCTGTAAATAATAGATGTATTGATCGAACGTTAAACTTTGTGTACTCCGGTAATGCTCCAGGCCTTTTTCTACGCCATACAAATCCATCAAGGTACCAATGTTGGCTGTCAATACCTATCAAACATCGAAATGAATAAATATCAAAGAAAAAAGAAAACAAAAAAGAGATAGTAGAAGTAAGGGACGACCTTTTTAGCTATCCAAATGGATTTTATGACATTTCATTATTCAAAGTTTCACCTTTAACTTGGATTTGGCGACCGTGTTGGTGGCATCGGCCTGTAGAGCGTGAAATGCATGCCAGATACTATTGGTGAGGTTTTTGAGTAGATGAGCCATCGCAATCGTCCAACTAGAGGCCGGCAGCAACAGGTGTCTGCTTCCGTTTTTCCACCTGATGAGTATCCCTCCGTATTTTTACGTCTGTGGTTTATCGTGATCTATCGTGGTCTATCCCGTCTGTTTATTGCTCCTCGCCGACATTCGAAAGCGCATATTTATCTCTTATCTAAATAGCCGTGAATGACGTATCTTTTTTTTCTTCTCCGTCTCGCTTTACGCTCTTCCAAAGATATCACTCCTTCTCAAGTCCTGTCATCAGCTGTCACTTGGCAAGTCGGCACTGTTGGCAACACTCGCAATCACTCGCAAGCACTCGACACTCTCGGCACTGCTCAGTCAGCCCAGCCCAGCCTGCCAGCCAGTCATTATTGATCACGGATCACGGGCCATGGCCCATGGCATCAGGCATAGCATAGTTTCTCTGGCCTAGTTTACATGTCAGCTGCTGTCTCAGCTGCGTTCTGCGTTCAGCCTCCAGCCTCCAGGGCTGATTGTGAAATGCGCCAACGTCGTTATTTTGCTATTGCGCATCTTCGTGAATACAACTTATAGATTATACGATTGTACTACGTACTCAGCACTGTCGTAATCGGTCGTAATTCTGTCATGGGTCAACATTGGGCGACATGCCAAAAATAATATGGGTTCTTTTATTGATTCTACAAGTTTGTTTCATTGAAAATACGGTTGGTTCGTTAGGTGATAGGTCGCAGGTATACAAGCAATGTCTAGCACTGTGTCGCAATAACAACTGCAGAGACGGTAATGATCGGGCTGCGATTTTTTCATATTTTTTTTTTAATTCTTTAATATTTTCTTCAAATAGCATTTTCGACTATAGTGGATTTGAATCCGAAATTGGTTAACTCTAGTTAATCCGAAAGGTACATGTTGCTCTTTTTAGTTGAACTTTTGCAGTTCATCTTTCTTCCTTTTCTCTTCAGAGGGAAAGAAGAAGAAAAAAGATGAACTAGTGCAAAAAGTGTCTCTTAGGCCGTGGTCCGATTCATGTTGACACTGACAACTAATGAGCATCATTTGTCTTCATCATATATATATATATATATATTTATAAAGAGTATATACTTATATAGAATATTAACAAATTATATTCATATAAAAAGCAATATGTATATATACAAATATAATATATATGTAAATAATATGAGAGAATAAATAATAAAAATTTTTCTTTATTTTCTTTATACTTTAATAATGTATTTAAAACAATCGTCTTGATTATCCAGAATTACGATGAATGTAAATCTTTGATGTAATTCATTATCTTTATTTTTTTTTTCTTCAATCTAATTTGCTCAGAATATCTCAAATCTAATGAATATTGAGTATGATACTGATCATAAAAGTGCACAGTCAAGACTGTGTACTTTGTACTGTTTTATGTATTTCTCTCTCTCTCTCTCTCTCTCTCACATACACACACACGCGCGCGCGCGCGCTTTTATATATATATTAGGTGTAGTAAAAAGAAATCCATTATTTTTCCATTCAATTTCATGCAAAAATAATGGATTTCTTTTTATTACATCTAATATATATATATATATATAAAACATAATTTGTTTTTTATTTTCAATTTATATTTTATATCGATTTATTATAAGATTAAAAATACTTTTCTACAACAATTGTTATTAGTACATACATATAATTTCTTTTTGGATGTATTTTTTTATTTGTAAAAAATATTTCTTTTGTTAAAGGTTTAGTATTTAAAATGTTTTATATGATGCATGTTGTAGAAATAAATTTTAAGGAACAACCTCCTTTATTCTTAATTTTGCTACATTGGTCTTGCAAGGACGATTGTAGTTACATTTGCATATGGAGGACCGTTGATTACTTCGTATCTCATGGTTTGAACATACCACAGTTTCATGGAAAAGTAAGTTAAATATGTAATAATAATGTTTATTATATGAAAAGATTTAATTATTGGAAGAAAAAATAATATCTCTGTTTAAATCAATTTTCTTGTAATATAATTGCATAAAAACATTTACATATTATTTCTCTAAAAGCAGATATTATAAAATATATATTATTATAGAATATATATTATTTTTATATAGCATTTTATATAGCATTTTAATTTCTACAATGTATCAATACTGCATAAAATATACATAATTATAATTATAGAATTATAATTATAAATTTAGCTATTGGCAATTAGCGCTATACTATATGTGCGCGAAAATTCCAATTATTGAATTGTATCTTATATATTTAATTATTAATTTGTATATATGTTTCGGCTAACTTTTTAGCCATTCTCAGTACAGATGAATCCATGTATGTAATTAGATGAGCGATAAGCATAGGCAAGACGTATAAGGCTACGATATCCGCATTTTCATTAATTTAGTATTCGCAATGTTTTGAGGTAGTTGATCACCATTTCTTAGAGTGAAAACGCAACAATTGGCTAGCTGGATGCAACCGTGATTAAGCATCTTCAAATAATTCATAAAGTTAAAAAATAAATTCCAATTATCATCATTAATAATAATAGTATAATTTCACCATCAAATTACTGCCGATAAATGTCATTGATATAAAATAAATTTATTGACATAAAACAATTCAATTTGAAATTTATCACGCATAATATAGCACTAATTCCCAATAGCCAAATTTATTATAATTATATTTTTTATATGAGGGAATTAAGATTAACATTGTTTGAAATACTATATAATATTTTCATTTGCTCATATAACATTTATGATAATCCATTTTATATGAATAATGGAGATTATTTTTATTTTTACAGTGGCCATTTATTCGTTTGTTTGGGTGTCAAGAGCCTGCTTCAGTTTTATTCTCTATATTAAATTTGTGTGCACATTGGATAATGTATCGAAAATTTAAAAGAAGAATAGATCAAACCAATCCTATGTTCTATGTTTGGACGTATTTCAATATTGTAAGTTCAGTATTTATATATATCTTCGAGTGTCGTAAAACGTAGCAAACAATTTTTTACATATACATTTTTTCATTAATTTGGAATTGCAAACTTTTTTTAGTCAAGCTGATAAACATTATTATTCATTGCAAATTTTCAATTTTTAATACATTACATTTTAATTAACCTGAAATTAATTATAATTCAATACATTTTAAATGTAAAAGTTCGACAAATGAAAAAGTTTGTCTGTATCAATATCTGTAATGTTGTTATGTTTGAAATTAAATTTTCTCTCTCGAAAACTTTATCTTTAATTATTTAAAACTTAAAGATTATTGATTTCTCATAATCATTTTTTTTAGGGAAAGAATTGTTTCATTCTGGTCAATAAATTTATAGATAAAAAGCAATACGGATTTTTCACATTTTCTTAGTTATGTATTTCCTCAAGTACTTAAATTGGCTGTTTAAGGATGTTATTTATCGTTAAATATTTTTCTCTTGATTCACATTAATCCTTGTACGATCTTTGAGTACTACATACATAATTTGCTTAAAAAAGTGTAATTTTACTGTAGATATGTTTAAACGGATGGTTTTGGTCAACTGTATTTCATTCGCGGGACTGGCCATTTACAGAAGTTATGGACTATTCTTGTGCATTTAGTATGGTACTTACACTCTTATACTGTATGCTTTTAAGGTACTTTATGTGCAATTTTATTGAATATAATTACTAATATTTAAAAATATATAAAATAATTGAATTAATTAATTTAATATATATTTAGTAAAGTGTAACTTTAGAATACATTTAAAGTCTTTTAATATATTGTTATGCCCGCACTGATACTCATGCCGATATCGTCTCCGAGCGAATCAAGTCAAAAAAACGTGAAGAGCGCGTCGCTGAGCGACATGCAGCAACTCGGATGTTGAACGGAATTGATGGATTTAGATTTGACGGTTGGAACGTCGCTCGGTCACTTTGCTCGGGATGTGCCATAATGCAAGTAAACGTATGCTCGTAACTAAGACAAGTTTGCATAGCAACGTGCTGATCTTATTTTCAGCAGGCGGAAATTCGGTGGCTACAGAAGGAGCGATGGTCATGGGAAACGGAGCTGCTGGTGGTGTGTTGCGACAACGCGATGAAGAGTTGATGCAATTGCGAAGCATTGCGAAGGACTGCAAGAGCACGGTGCTCAACAAAATGCCCAGTTAAGTCCTAACTAAGTTTTAGGGCATTTTGTTGAGATGTTAATAAGAGAAATGCATTGAATAATAAAAGAATTATAATAAAAGAAAGAAGTGCGCAAGGCTCAAAAAAAGAATCAAGATTGTTAAGAGGAATCCAGAGAGGCTAAGGGGATGCCCCAGAATTTGACTATGGGAAGATCGGTCATCTCCTCGGAGGAATTAAAAGGGGGTCCTACTCAGAAGTCTGCCACGAAGCAAAATAAGCGCAAGGAGAAGATAGAACTCAGTAATTTATGCAGTAGCACAAAGTAGAGCAGGAAATTGTCCAAGAGCTTTGAAACACTAGCTCGCTGTAATTGTAATTGTTGGGACGACAATCGGAAAGATAAGGAGGGGGAGGGGCGCAGAGGAACATTTTGCGAGCGTAATATTTTGTGGTGTATAATATGTTGCACTCGCGAAGTGTTTCCTTTTGCGCGACCGAATTGTCAGCCTGAGTGAACATGCAATATTATAACACACTTGAAGGAAGAGTGTCTGCGTAGTGCGGCGAAATAAATAGAGGTAGAATCAAAAGGGTGAAGCATTGCGTGTAATGGGCAAGAAGGCGCTGCATTTTCTGTCTATCGACTAATCAAACATCATTCGGCATTCATTGTTTACTGCACATCCTTCGGAATGCTACATCTTTCTGATTCCACGTGCTTCCAACCGCCAAATCCATCAATTCCCTTCAACAACTGATGAGCTACTGCTTTTTTATATAAATTTTCTCGACTTGACTCTCTCGCTCACACTCGAACTCAGAGTCTCAGAATCGAGTCGAGAAAATATAAATAGTGCGCCTCCGATCTTTGGAGACGATATGGGACAGGTGTCGACACGGTGCAGTATAACAATATATTTAATTTATTAATTTTCATTATTTCATATTAAATCTAATATATGTGGTAATTATTTTTAGGATAACAAAGGGGACTAAAGCATTTATTATAATAACTTGTGGATATGTGAGTATTTTGTGTACACATTTGTCACATTTATGGTCAGGCAGAATTAATTATGGTTACAATATGATGCTCAATGTAGCGATAGGTAAATTTTATATTGTAATTATGTGTATATATTGTATTTACAAAAAGATAATAAAACTACATTGTAAAATTGAACCGTTTATAATTCTAGGATTAGCGACTGTCATGATAACAATGCTGTGGTGGTATCTTAATCGCATTAAGTTGCCTTACGTATACTTAATCGCTTGGTTCAATATATTAACTACTTTCGTGACTCTACTCGAGTTGGCAGATTTTCCTCCTATTTTTTGGATATTTGATGCTCATTCCTTATGGCATGCTAGTACTGTTCCCTTGACAGTATTATTATATAGGTAATTATGCATGCATGCAGGTAAATAATTGTAGAATACAGATGTACTGCGATTACATATGTATAAATACAAGTACAATTAAATAATTATGCCCTTAATTTCATACAGGTTTGTGATCGCAGATTGCTGTTATCTGGAAAAGTATTGTAACAAATCATTTCTAGATATCGATCGTCATAGGCAATAATTTTATAATACATAATGTTCGTCTAAGTAGGTTTACTCAAATCAAAATTCAGGGTAAGATAAAAAATATAAATATGAATTTTAATTTAAAAAAATATATAATGTTCTAATATTAGATATATATAATGCAACGGGAAAATTATTACTAAACTACATAAGTAGAAATTTTAATTTAAAACTATTTCTTTATAGAATAAAAAAATCGTTGCTTTTATTACTTACCTTGTCAAAAACAAATTTGTGTTATATATCAGGAGATACGGTAGTGTCTCGGCGCTAAGCCAAGCGCAACGACACTATCTTGGTTCTTTACGCGAGAGCCCGCGAGTTGCGGAAGATTGAGATTATTGGATCTCAACGATTGAACTGATCAAGTTCTACATACGCTTAATCTTCTACATCGATAGCGTCCACTCAAATTGTATAATAAAAGTTTTACTTATAGCGTTTTTCCCTTGGGATGCACTAGGTGTAGCCTTGCACTTTGCTAGTTGCATTTAAGCATTGCATTGCATTGGAGGATACATACTATAGTGTATGTACATTAGTAGCATTCAACAGAAAAAGCAACTTTGTAAAATTCTTGAATACGATTGGGACTTTTGGTTCCTTATCGATCTAAATGTATAAATCAATCATATTGAAGAATTTTACAACAGTTGCAAAAGTTGATTTCTTTGCTAAACTGTAATATTCATTATTGCGCTCGCTCCTGGTTAACTTCCATTTTCAAATTTTAAATGTTACGCTGCCTCTACTCCGTTCCTTTGAGACTATGCATGGGATTTGCTACCGCGGTGTAGCAAAATCCCATTTCGTATATGAAATTTGCATTCTAGCAATAGAAACACAGTACACCAAATGAATTCGCTTATCATCAGCCATGGAAACACGGTACATTGTTTAAATGTTACATTAGCAACCAAGGGAAAAACATATTAGTATTCTTCGAATTTTCTTTTGTACACACGAATATTTGAAAAACTGTTCCGATTCTTTTTTTATTTTAAAATGCAAAGATTAAAGATATATAAAGAAATATGCTCTTGGCTAATATATATAAGTACAATATATATTTCAGAATAAAATTTTATTTATATATTAATAAAATTATATTAATAAAGTACAAATATGTATGTAGAACCTATTATAGATAAATATAGTATTCATCGCATGTAACATCACTAAAAGAATATATGTATATATAATAAGAAACTATTATTTATTAAACGATAAACAAATTTTAATCTCGTAATATACACGATGTTTGATAAATAACAATAAAACTCACATAGGAATAGAGCTTACTAAATTGAGTTGAAAAGTCCTTTACCATTTTGCAATTTTCGCAATAATTAACAAGATAATTAAGATCAATTATTAAAAATCACCGAATATTAGTTTTCAATAATTTTTTACTCAAGTACTTTCAACTTTATAGAAAAATTTCGAGAGACAAAAATTGTTTATTTTCTTCTCATAGAGTTTTAAGATTTTTTCAAAATTTTTTAATCAATTTTTTAGTATGCATTTTCTTATTTTTACCAACATAAGAAAATACGATATTAAAAAATTCTGAATAAATTCTGAAAAAATTCTTAGAGTTCTACGAGAAGAAAATAAACAATTTTTGCAAAGTTTATAGTTTGAGTAAAAAAATTATTGAAGACCAATTTTCTGTAATTTTTAATAATTAATATCTTGTTAACAATTGCAAAAATTGCAAAATGGTAGAGGACTTTTCGACTCAGTTTAGTCCACTCTACCCATGAAATATTTGGCGATTATTTTGGAACATCCTATATATTGGCAACTATTTTACCAACATGAGAAAATGCGATATTAAAAAATTCTGAAAAAATTCTCTGAATTCTAGAAGAAAAAAAAACAATTTTTGACATTTGCTGTTTTTTTTTGTAAAGTTGATAGTACTTGAGTAAAAAATTATTGAAGATATACAATATTTGGCGAGTTTTAATAATTAATATCTTGTTAATTGTTGCGAAAATTGTAAATTAGTAGAGGATTTTTCCACTTATAATTAGTTAATCCGCTTTATCCCTATGCGAGAGTTTTATCATTACTTATCAAACACTCTATATATGAACTTTGTTATTTTTGTTTCCGTTTTTAGGGCAGTATAACAAATATTGGCAGAGAGATCATAACATCATTGGTTTTCGAGATCGTAACATCATTTAGTTTTGACAGTCTAATAATATAAATATGACATTGTATTTGTGCGAAAAAAATTTTTTCCTTTCATTTTTAAATTTTATTTTATTATTTTAAATTTTATTTTATATGTGTGTATATATATATATATATATATATATATATATATATATATTTTATCGTGTGCAAAATAAATGAATGATTTTTTTCTTTTATCAAATTATAATAAATAATTTATAAAATAACAAAAAATGTTAATATGGAATAATTCATATCAATTATACAAAATTCTAAATTTAAATTTCCAAAATATCTCGACGAATATATGTATTAATATGTTTCACAATATATTTAAAATTTGCATTTTGCATTTCTGTTGCGATAGAGAATGTGTCAAAGCTTAAAGCTTTAATAATTATATACAAGGTGTCTGGTAAAGATCGTAATAAAAGATCATTTTAAGACAAAAATTCTAATGCGAAGTCTATATCAAAAAGGCTATAATTTTTAAATTGTTAAGCATTTAAAGTTAGCGAATCGTATCATCTAAAAGTCACGCGTTCAAGTATGATAATATTTGAATTTTAAGATATAATTTGCCAATTTTAAATGCTTATTAAAAAAACTTATTATAGCTTCGATATTTTTGTATTAGGATTTTCGTTTTAAAATGGTCTCTGGAATTTATCCTTAAGCGTTACAATCTTTACTGAACACCTTGCATATAATCAATAATTTAATATAAGTAGATTTTAAATCTACTGTGTGTGTGTGTGTGTGTGTGTGTGTGTGTTATGTGTGTGTGTGTGTGTGTGGATGGGGATATTTTTAAGTAAAAATTAAAAAAGAATGAAGAATAATTCTATTACATTATAAATAGATATTAATGTAAAAAAAAATAGATTTAAACCATTATAATA
>Ga0157364_1001073_pt1 | contig 22163 bp, 15 predicted proteins | sample AttsexASBM2_FD_111476 | JGI IMG/M metagenome (GOLD analysis project Ga0157364, IMG submission 111476) | Fungus gardens microbial communities from leaf cutter ant in Ribeirão Preto, State of São Paulo, Brazil - Atta sexdens ASBM2 | ecosystem: Host-associated > Fungi > Mycelium > Unclassified ...
CTACGGAGAAGTTGCAAAGCATAGATCAGGGATGGCGCCACCGTAATGCTAACCACCCCCAACTCACGAGGACCGGCAAAACCACCCCCGTAAAGCAGTCCACCACCAGGGGGTTTGGAAAGCCGCCATTTCTGCCTAACTCCGCAGTAGCTATATCCCACGCCTTTAATGCCAATGAAATGTCAGGGAATGCCGCGCGCTATAGACTCGCCGACGGAGTCGGGACGCTCAGCTTAGGTTTCATAAGCTCGCGGTTCCTCGCGTACTGGCGGTACTGGTTCTTCACGGTAGGGTTGATTGCGGTCGTGCTGCTTGCGGTGGTGTTGCATAAAGTCCGAGTCCCGGTTATGCTCGGTGCATCCGTTACGCACGAGTCAGCGCGTTTACACTGAATGAGTGACGTCGGTCGTTCGCGCGTCATTGCTCGTGTTTGATTTCTGATGTTGCCCATTAAATCCCACGCGTATCTCAGAAGCGTGCTATCGATAAATTTTGAGATTACTGATCGATCTTATTCAAACGTCTAAAAAAAAAAGATAGACGCGACCTAATCCGATCACATTGCTGCATTTGCGTGTAGCGAATGATAGAGAGACTTGAGCCGATAGTAACTGATACGGCTCGAATGACCGCGGCGGCACACGCGAACCGGCTTCACGGTGAATTAAATTCCAAACGCCGTCTATTAAAGTCGAACTTCTTCCTCGTTGAAGCTTCAAAAGCAATTTTGAGACGACGGTACAGTGGCGAAAGTTCGGTCAAGGGAAAAGCTACGAGGCGACGATCAAGCATCCGCGCAAATACTGGCTGAACAGAGAGAGCCGCTCATAAAAGTCGCCTATGCTTCGAAAGACGGTCAGGTAAAAGAACTCGTTCATCGGAGACCGCCACCGAATCGGTTCGCGATGAGCGAGCAGGATGTGGACGATGTTGCCTTTCTGACAGGTGAGATCTTCCTGCTGGGTGGCTTGTTGGGGAATAAAATACGATCGCGTGCCTTTGACGTTTTTTTATTTGATACATGTTTACTATATCTAGATTTCTTTTCTATAAGAACTCGGTTAGATGGCCCACTTACAATCCTCCACGAGTTGCGAATAGACTATAAAGCACGTGTGTGCGATCAATAAAACGAAAGCTCCCTCTGATCTTTCGAATTAAAGCATGCACACTTCGTTCTCACCCACGCGCTTGTATCATAATCATTCATGGCTTTTATTATTAAGGTCTCTATTAAGGTCTTTTTATTGAAGCAGAAATAGATACATATAACGAGTTATCGATTGATGATTTCATTGATTTCGTTGCATGTATCTATGTATATGCATGTGTAAAAAAATATATTTGCAAAAATATTATACATGTTACAAACGTCATATAATTTATACGAATTATCTGTTTTCAAGTTTTATAGATTTAAAGATTTTATTTGATTGTTATTTAAACTAATAAATTTCAATAAGAACTAAATAAAATAAAGCTAATGTATTGACACTACGCAAAAATCTCTAAGACAAATCTTTATTTAAAAAATATTTATTTTTAGAATAAAATTCCTATCACAGCTTAAAAATTTGACTACAAAAATAATAAATTAAGATTATCCATATTTTGAACAAAAAAAAAGTATAATTTTAAAAAGATTATAAGAAGCATTAAATACATATTCCTTAAAAATATTATAATTTTAATATCAAATTTTAAAAAATCTCAAATCTTACAAAAATAAATATATTTTTTTTTTTTACTATTTTAGATGGAATTATATAACATTCATTTCTATATATAAGTTTATCAGTTTAACATATTTCTTACGTTTGTTAAATTCTAATTACTTTTAATTAAAATATATAAGAAATAAATATTTACATATTTAATTGTCTTAAATATAAATAAAAATTTTTTAAATTAAAAACGTTAATATTCAAATTATTAAAAATGTTATTACTTCATTTTTTGCATAAGTTAAGTGCACTAGTTATTCTGCATAGTCAACAATGCAAAATCCAGGTCAAGAGCTTAATCGTGAGGAGCAAACTTTTTATTGTAGTATAAGCATAAAAATATTAAATTAATAACCTTAAATATAATTTGTAAATTAAATTCAGTTAAACAGTATGCAAATAATATTTTTTATGTACATAATGAAATTATTTTTTATAAATTATATGTATATACAAAATAATTAAAATTTGAAAATTTTTATTCAAAATGACTTATTTTTATTTTGTAATTATATTAACTTCTTATTCCGATTTGTTGCGTTGTGAGAATGATACAAAGCTGATAAAGAAAGAAATTTATTTTGATTATATATTAATAGCTATGCAATGAAATTTTTTTTTTTTTACCTATCTAATCAATTAAAATTGATTATATTAAAATTATATTAAATTAATTATGTTAATCAATTAAATTAATTATGTTAATTAGCTATAAATTATATATGCGCAATTATAATTACGGCGAATTTATACAAAATTATATGATATTGAAGCGAATTCCTTTTTATAGGATTTTCCTTGTTTCAGGAGATAGCAGCGCAGGATTGCACAGACGTAACTTTTACGAGCGCGCAAATGAAGTCGTTAGATGTTCTGAGAGAAAGACTTACTGCGTACTTTGTATTTGCTGCATAGTACTTCTTGTCACAGCACTTATCATTGCCTTGGCGCCTTTGCGAACTGGTATTTAAATATCAAATCTCTATCTTGAGCGAGCCTCGTATTCTCAAAATTTACAATATTAAATATCATAAATTTAATTTTTGCAGATTACGTTTTTCATATTTATTTCATACAATATTCAAACACATATTATTTCTCTCTTTAGGCTGCGTTTGTTCCGAAGAAGACTCAAGTAAAATTACGGATGACGAAAAGGATGCCGTGCCTCGGATGGAGAATGGAGAGGTACGCACATTTAAATACATGTGAAAACATTAATATGATTAATATTATATATTTAAGATGAAAAATTGCATATATCTTGTTTGCTTTTGAAAAATTTTTCTATTTGATTTATTGACAATGGTTATACAATATTTGTTTAATTAAATAATATATTTTTTATATTATTTTTTATTAAATAAGCTAATTATGTATATTTTGTAATATTTGTAATATCGTAAAATTAAAAAATCTACAAAATATAGAAATTTGGAAAAAAAATTTGCTTTAGAATATGTTTAATTAAAATAAGGCTAATATACATACCGTACAGGATAATGAAAAATGAATTAGTAGATATAATTATGGCAATAAATATTATATTTTTTATTTATTGAATTTAATATCAAATAATGAGAAATTTTACAGGTGTTTCCATGGGATAACATAAGATTACCTGCTTTCGCACATCCTACTAGGTACAATATTACCATGCATCCAAATCTTACAACCTTAGAATTTAGAGGTAAATTAAAAAAATTTTGCGTTTCAATAAAAAAATATTTCATTTGTACGTAATAAATAGTTTGCTCTCATTTTTAGGACGAGTCACAATTGAATTCTATGTTGATGAAGAGACCAAATTTATCGTCTTCCATAGTAAAAATTTGACAATAAAGGAGCAAGTAAGTAACGATCACAGTATACAGTACGTGTACAGATTTTACAATGGTAGTTTTTGTATAATTTTTCGAGAGTTGACTTTTTTAGATAGTGAAAGAGGATCAAGAAGAGCTGAAAATCGCGAAATTACTCGAATATCCGAAGCGTGAGCAGTTATATTTGGAATTGGAGGATTCATCGTTTCGGAAAAGGAATAATTACACGCTATTTTTGAGTTTTAATTCAACATTAAATTCTACTGAACTTAAAGGGTTCTATTTTAGCAGTTACACCACGCCTGAAGGAGATTACAGGTAAAAATTATTATTATTATTATTATTATTATTATTCCCTTTACACAAATAAATATTTTCTCATACGTTGCTTCATAAATAAAATTTAATAAGACTGGGCTTTTCAATTTTTTTTTTTAATTTTTAGATATTTGGCTACAACTCGTTTCGAACCAACATACGCGCGCATGGCCTTTCCATGTTTCGATGAACCACAATTTAAAGCTAAATTTAAGATATCAATATATAGAGATAGATTTCACATTGCGTTATGTAATATGCCTGCGATAAATACTGAGGAGGCTGGATTTTATTTGGGTACAAATCTTGTAAGTACTTTAGTAAGTAAATAAATATGTTATTTAATTAATGTTACTTATTTAATTTAATGTGAAAGCTTCATGATTGACATCTCAAAAATATCATCTTTTTCCATTTGCTGATCGTAAGCATAACAAATCAGATTATTGCAATTATGGTATTATCTGCGAGTGACCATATTTGCATCGACCTGATTCAGAATAATGTTGCTTTTCAGCTACGCGACGATTTTCAAGAATCTGTAGACATGTCAACGTACTTGGTGGCTTTTGTGGTATGCGATTTTAAAAGAGTTTTCGAATTAACAAAGAGAAACACATCTGTAAGTGTATATGCCGCATCGCATATGCTTCCGCATATGGTATATGCCACGACCACTGCTACTCGTATTATGGATTACTTTGAATCTTTCTTTGGCATACCTTATCCTTTGCCAAAGCAAGGTACGTTTTTCAAACAAAATATGGATACTTATGAAAAAATTATTAATACTTTGTGTTTTAATATTTTATAATATATATATATATATATATTTTTTTTCTGCGCTTAGATATAATAGCAATTCCTGTTTTTGAACCCGTTGCTATGGAAAATTGGGGCCTAATTACTATTCGAGAATCGTTTTTAATGTACGATCCAAAAGAAACACCTACAGAAATACAAGAATATATAGCCGTTATTATGGCTCACGAATTAGCTCATCAATGGTTCGGCAATCTCGTGACAATGAAATGGTGGAATGATCTGTGGCTGAATGAAGGTGCTGCGACGTTTTTTGAATACAAAGGCGTGAATCATATTTTTCCTGAATGGGGCATGATGGATTTGTTCATATTACACAAAACGCAACGAGCACTTGAACTCGATGCACTAGCCAATAGTCACCCTGTAAGCGTATTCGTTGAAAACCCCATTGAGATAGAAAGCATATTCGATACGGTTAGCTATTACAAAGGTGCTTCCGTCCTCTATATGTTGGAAATAGTTTTATGCGCGTGTGCTTTTCAAAGCGGACTAAATGATTATCTAAATATGCACGCATATGGAAATACGGAGACCAATGATCTGTGGGAGGTTCTCACAAAACATTCTAAAAATTCATCTGTTAGTACAGAACTTGATGTGAAAGTAAGTGCAATAAGTATGTAAGAATAATTATTTCGCGCGTTTTTACTGCATATATTTAATACAATTAAATTGTATATAGATTATAATGAATACTTGGATCCAACAAATGGGCTTCCCACTTGTTACCATCATTCGTGAAGATAATACTATCACAGCGACCCAAAAAAGATTCCTTGCTTCACCTCGAGAAGGAGCAAATATTTCGTATCCCAAGTCACCCTTTGACTACAAATGGTACATCCCGTTGCATTGTTATACAGACAAGGATGACTCGACAGAATCTTATATGGAAGTGTGGATGAATATGACCGATGGTAATAATTATATTCAAATTTATGTCTATTCAGAACTTAGACTTATATATATAGAGCGAGCGCTTCTGTTAAAAGCTGATCGAAGGAGAAGGAAGCATGTATATGGGCAATCTCTAGCTTGATACTGCTGCATTTAAATCTTCTTTTTTTGCATAAAGATAGCATGTCTATGGACATTGGAAGAACGAAAATAATAGAATATAATTATCCTTCGATAAATATAATAAGATATAGCTAGCTCCTCTTCAGTCTTATCACGCAAGCTCTTGTGTGAAAGCGCAATCTGTATATGTAAGTTTATGATTCAGAAGACACATACTTTTTGCTACATCCGATTTCTACAAATCCTAATTAAGAAATTAAGACAATTATTTCATATTTTATTTAGCAACTTTCGACATATCAAGTGATGTCGATTACATCAAATGCAACATCAACCAAACTGGCTTTTATCGAGTAAATTATCCGAAGGAGATGTGGACTTCGATCATTAAAATTTTGATAAAGAATCATACCAAGTTCAGTCCGGCAGATCGGGCGAATCTCATCGACGATGCATTTGCGCTTTGTGATGCGGGTGAGGTGGATGCTTCAATCCCATTAGAACTTTCGCTTTATCTCGTCAATGAAAGAGATTATGCGCCATGGGCGACCGTACTTCGGTATTTGAACTTTTGGAAAGACAGACTGGCCGAAAGCGCAGCGTATAAAAAATATACCTTATTCTTTAAACAACTGATGGGTCCAATTACAAAATACATTGGCTTGACGGATGAAGGCTCTCACTTGAAAAAGTATCGTATAGTATTTAAAAATCTTGCTAATCTTTATTAGATATTCACTGACTAACAGGACATTAATCCAAGTTTTATTTTAATGTAGATTATTGAGAACAGCAGTACTAAAATCCGCTGTTGAATTAGAAATGGACGATGTAGTGAAATCTGCAAGAAGTCTTTTTCAAGATTGGATATCAAAAGATACACGCATCGCACCCAATATACGGAAAATCGTTTATATGGCAGGTAAAGAAAGGATATACTATTTATATAAAATGTTTATATAGTTACGTTTATATAGTTATAGATAATATAATAGCAATATAATTATATAGATTGATATTCATAGACTGTTCTTATATTTAAAATCATGCACATAAATCAATCATAGCAATATTAGCATCTTAAATCTTAAGTCGTAAACCAATCGGAACAATATAGCATCTTAAGATATTAATTAAGCTAATGTCGAGAAATAAGAACCAACTATGAATATCAGTCTTAGAGAAACGCGAGTAATTTGTAACACTAATATGCTTGTAGGTATCAAGTTCGGAGAAGAGACTGACTGGCAGCATTGCTGGCAGGTTTATCTTAAAACACAAATTCAGAGTGAAAAATTATTAATGTTGCAAGCTTTAGGCTCGACGATGGATCCTTGGTTACTTAAACGTTACCTTCGACTATCACTGAATCGAAATCTGCTTAAAGCACAAGAAGTTAATACTGTCATAACGTCTGTTGCTGCCAATCCACACGGACATTATCTCGCTTGGCGTCACATTAAAGCTTATTGGTCGCAAATAGAAGCCTTATATGCAAATGAATCACTCTCGATAAACAATCTCATACTTAGCGTTGTTCCTGACTACTTCATTACAGAATATGATTATCGCGAAGTAAGAAGAAGTCATTTCTTTGAAATTTTAATTTCTCAAAAATAATTGCACTTAATTTTTTAAAAATTATATTACACAATAAAAATATTTTATAATTTCTTTTTGTAGGTTTCGGAATTCTTCAAGCAACGCGACGTTCGCAGCGCTAACCGCACCCTGCAGCAAAGCTTAGAAATGATAAAATTCAACATTCACTGGGTAAAAATAAATGCAAAAAGCGTAAATGATTGGCTCACTACATATTTCACGAAAATGAATGCAAGTTAACCTTTGATCATTAGGAATGAACTGATCAAAATGAATTGAAATTTAATCGTATATTCAATTGTACCATTATGGCTAATTTTTCTACAATTCTTATTCGTACACCTTTAAGAAATACGTGATATAAATTGCGAAATATTCAATTGTACCATTATGGCTAATTTTTCTACAATTCTTATTCGTACATCTTTAAGAAATACGTGATATAAATTGCGAAAAGTGAGATTCTCGATTATTTAAAGAGCAAAAAGAATCTCAAAGTCTAGATATAAATTTATCGATCAAAAGTCAACCATTTTTGTCAGTTTCATTATAGGAAATCGTTTCCGCAGGCAAATTGAATTTAAAAGACGATAACTCTTGAACGAGTTTAAATCGTATTTCTTTAGAAAGGCGCTTAAACTTATCCTGTATAAAATTTGTTATAATTTGCTTGCTGGAAAGGATTCTCTAATAAGTCTATAAGAGAGAAGCCGAATTGTTTATATGTAATACATTATACACCGATTTATACACACTTTTGAAAGTATTTATTTAACATGCACGCGGTGCGGGCCAGTCGAATCATTAAGTATAAAAAGACATAACGAGAAAAAAGACATCGTTGTTCCTAGGATAGTCGTTAATATTCGGCAGAAATAACGACATACGCCTATTGGCATTAAAAGACCGGCTTCCAGCAATGTAAGATTAATGTTAATCGATTTAACTTACTATTTGTCTTTTTGTAATCCTAAGTATTAGAAAAAGATGAACAGGAAGTTAATATTTCTAATTCTAAAAATTAGAGTAAAATACGAGTTAAACCGAGATAAAGTTTATCTTACATTGGAGGAATCTGGCTAGTCTTTCGAGTTTGCTACATTTTAATGTAATAAAAAAAGATAATCATTTTCACATGATGTCCAAACTCTACATTTTTTATTCATTACAATACTTTATTACTACAATATTACTTTAACAGGGAGAGTCGAGCTTGCGACAAAGTCGAAGAAAACGCTGATTACATATTATATTATTCACGTACGTCCTATGCATAAGTCTGCGACGTAACAGATATTTAGAAATAATAGAATTATTATCATGACTGTATGAGCAATCGTTCGACACATTTAAGTAGCATATCAGTGTATGACAAAGAGAGGCATAATACGCTAAATCTCTCGGGGTCTATGCCATAAGCACCGTCCAGAGAGATATGGCGGCGTTAAAGATAAATTCGGTTGCAAGAGCCAAGTGGATATATGTCAAATTAATTGTAATTAAAAAAATCGATGTATATCATGTGTATCGCATATTCGTGTTTGCTAAAGATTCGCTGGATGCGCAGGATACGTCTTATATGAGATGTTCTCCATGCGAAATATAAATAGAGAATTGAATATTTTATTATGAGAAAATAAATAAATTTGTATAATCTAAACAACGCTTTATATATACATATGGTGTGCATGTATTAATATAAGACAATGTGCCGTGTTTTTCATCGAATGCTTTGTGAAAATCTAAATGCTAACGTAAACAATCAATGCTGAACTTATCTAGAATCTTTTCATCACGGTTTTCAAAGCATTGCGTTTAATTCTGGAAAATTCTGATCAACAGTAATAAATCTTAATTTGAAATAGGAGAAATAAATTTCGCAATGCGAACGACACCTGAAACAAATTCATTATATTTTTGTCTGTTTATCAATCGTATAATTAACTATTTGGACAATAAATACCAGAAAATAATGAGATAAATTTAAAAATATTTAATTATACCTGGAGGAAAAATTTTTACGAAAAATTACACAGAAAATTATAAGATCTTAGAAAGTCTTAGTTTTTCATAGATATTTATAGTGAGACGTAGAATGTTTGAAAAAGCAAACAATTCTCTGCCCTCAAACAACGTCACTTTATATCCCAAATACAAATATCTATGAAGAACTAAGAATTTCTAAGATATCTCATGCTTACTGCATAGATTGAGACATCTTAGAAATTGTTTTTCGCCAGGATATTATAGGTCAATTGTTTTAACAATAATATAGATTAAGTTTTTATGTTCTGAAATTAAGTACGTAGGCATCTAATAAAACTGATCACACGGATATAAAGATACGAAGGCTGCAAAGTGTCTAATATAGTTACACAGGGAAACAAAATCAATCTACAAACATTCATGTGTTCTCCAATTTTACTCCTTGAATATTTCTTCTGCCGGTGGTTAATTATATCCGAAATTCGTGTGTCCTTGTAAAAATACAGTTGAAATTTAAGCACTTGTTTAAATGAAACACATTATTAGTAATTGTCACGCTCGTTACACACGATGGTTCGATATTTTTTTACCACAGAATTTCTACTGCCATTTTGCTTGCCATTATCAATGCCCACTACAAAATGGCATTATCTAATATCTTATTGTTAGTGTTTTTATTATTGGATCAATAATGGCACATAATTCATTGCGTTCATCGCATTTATATGGTTCTATGAGTGAACTGAGGACACGCACATATAAACACTTACACATATAATACATATACAATCCCCGCACATGGAGAAAAATCTGTAAATAATAATCTGTAATAATTGCAGTATGAAATCACTTTTCATTATTCCATTAAGTAGATTTTGATACATTCTCCAAACGGCGAATTAATGAATCGACGCACAATTAGATATCTTACGTGTAAATAACATATTTTTTCACTAACGGATATTCTCTCTTATTAAAGCGTAAACGAACGGTAATAGCTTCGGAATTTTTAAGGAAAATGCGAACCAACTGGCCTATTTTCACATTCTTATAATATCCGAAAGTATTCATGTAAATGCATATGTAATGTATGTATAATTATTCCGTAACTTGCATATTCATGGATCAGAATTTTAGCTGCAAATTTAAATTTAATAACAATCTTCAAATATTTGACATTTTATTTTCTATGATATTTGTATCAGGATTATTATTATTTAGTCTTAGATAAATTTATGAAGGCAGATAATGTCAGTTTTTATTTTTTGCTGAGAAGAATTTTATAATATCAAACACGATACGACACGAAAAAATGTATTGAAAGTTTGGATAGTAATCAAGAATAATCAAGAGTATGTACACTGAAAAAAAAATTATTGATTCAATTAAAGTGTCTATATTACGGACTATCACTAACATAAGTAATTAATTCATGTATATTTTTATTGACCTAAAAACCTTGATTATTGAAATAATAATTTAATGCCTTTATGCCATGAATTAATCACTTATGTTAGTGACAGTCATATAGACTTAATTGAATCAACAGCATTTTTTTTCTCAGTGTACTTACATATTTTACGCAGTTAACTCTATTACGTCTTAAGAGAACGAGGCTGTCTCTCATATTATGTGAATGAATTAACATAACAATATATATTGTATACCGTTCTCAACTGTATTGTTGTCATAAATATTTTGTTGTATAAAAAATATGAAACATGTACAAGCATATGAATTAATATATTTATGTTTAAAGTACATCAGATATGTATTACCTTAAATTTTATTTTCTGAAATTAACATATACATCTTTTTATCCTTTTCTTTTTTTTATAATATAATGTTATAAAATGATATAAAATATCACAAAAATGTTAAATGAAATTTATTACGTAAAATTATAACCAATTATAACTGCTGAAAAGTGAAAAAATAATTTTTATTGTAACACAATCAGAGATTTTGAAATTAAGAAAAATTATTAATTTATATTTAAGCATAAAATATTAAAGCATAAATTAAATTTTACTGGATTATGAAAAGTATTTTAATATTAATTAATAATAATAATCTACTATGTATGAAATACATTATATGCGAAACAGATATGCTAAATATACTAAATTACTCTTAAAAATTTCATAAATATTCTTCCAATTTTGTTTTTAATATCTATAAAATTGCTGCTTGTTATTGAATTAGTTAATTTTTTTTAATAGTATTTGTTTGCCATCATGCATAACACATAATTATTCGCTCAGTCAATTGATGCACAATAAACCAACAACATTTTACAATTAAAGTACTTGTTTTAACATTGTACTTATAGGAGATCTAGAATATATTATAGGAGATATAAAATATATACAAATAGATAAATCATCATGAATCGCACTAATAAAAAATCTAGATAGAACTAATATCTCCTGACTATATTGATATAATGTTGACATAATGTTGAAATTCTAAGAATGAAATGAAATTCTAAGAATTATAGAAAAAGATAAGTAATAGGTCAAATCGAGATTAGAGTTAATCTTACATTGTGGAGCCGGATTTAAGAGTACTAGAATTGTTATTGCAAAAAATTCCCAAAAAATTTAAGTAATTAACATTCAAAGTGATAAAAGCGAAATACAAAACATTAAAGTATCTTTTATCTTTGTCTAAGAATTTGTTATTTATAAAGAATAAATGCTTTCTATTTGGTAACATGTAAGTCGGCACAAGAATTGTTATATCTTTGTTACTAAATCAATCAGTCAAGAAAGATAGATGATGCTTATAGCCAAATGAAAAGCATCTAATATTAAATTGAGAACAAATCGTGAATGTAACGAATAATTGATGTTTCCATGTTTAACGGATATGTCGTAACTGATTTATTTGGTATAGGATTAATTGCAAGATTTTGAATTTTCTTTCATTATGTTGCTTGATGTAATACTCTCAAATGTTAACAGATTCTTGTGTTTTCTAATTTCTCTAATTTCTCTTTCTTATATAATTTTTAACCAACGTAAGTTACGTAAAATATTTAAAAGTATAATATTTTAATCTTTTGCAATACTTTACAATTTTTTAAATATAAAATGTCATTATATAACGATAAAAATGTAAGAAGCGTCATGCATAGCGCTTTATATATACATATACAGGGTCTTTAAAAACGGAAACGTTAAAATATCTCGAAAACGATCAACTTAAAAATATATAAAAGCAAAGTTGTAAGACTTCAAAAAAATCTATCTGATGATAAAAGTTTAATCTTGGGTGGACATAGTCTTGGGTTTACATAGTATATATCTTATAGCTTATTTTAAAAACTTTTTAAAACATTATAATAAAATATTTTTTCATTAAATATTTTTCGAGTTATAAGTTACAAATGCCTTGAAAGTTACAGAATCGCCGACATTAGGATTACGCAAGGTATCCGACCGACGGCTAAAACCTCTTAAATATTGTTCAGAATCATGTCCTGTATAACATTTGTCAAAATCAAGACCAATTTATTTTCATTTTTACATAAAAATGAATTTTTAGCGCAAAAATGAAGATAAGAGGAATAATCTCCAATAGCCTTGATTTTGACAAATGTTATCCAGAACATGATCCTGAATGACAAAAGGTTTTAGCCTTTGGTTAGACACCTTGCATAATGCTAATGCCAGCGTTACTCTAACTTTCAAGTTAGAGTACCTTATAACTCGGAAAGTACTTCATGAAAAATTACTTTATTATAGTGTTTTGCTCTCGAGGCTACAAGAATATGCAATAAAAAATAGGGAGTTCCATTTAAAAAATTCAACTTGACCTTCATATGACCTTGCAGACTCCATCCAAAGTCAACCTTATCATCATTTAGGTAGATTTTTTGAAGTCCACAATTTTGCTCTAATATATTTTTTGCTAGAATTGATCGTTTTCGAAATATTTTAGCGTTTCTAGACTTTTTGAAGACACACTTATAAGTCCAATTTTGACAAAGCGCTCGTATGCAGAATGGACTAAATTGAAAAGTCCTGTACCATTTTGTAATTTACGAAATAGTCAACGAGATATTTCTAAAGATTGTCGAATAAGCGAGTAAAATCAATACATAAGACTGTTTTAAGATTTCTTTCAGAGTTCTTTATAAAATATCTTAATGATTGAATGAATTTTTCTTAAAGAATTCTTAAAGAAGTTTTAAAGTTATTTTATACGTAAATTTTAGATATTTTGGTTATTAGATAACTAAAGACAAAAATTGTGAAAATTGAAATTTTAAAGGAGGACTTTTAGATTTAATTAGTCCGCTCTACACACGAGTGTTTTGTTTCAAAACTTACCGGATACCCTATATATATACAATATTTTTTTAAAAGACGACTATAAATGTACCAACGTATACATCGCGACGTGTATGAATATATTGTTATTTATAATGAATATTACATATAATTTAGATATGCACGCACACACTCTAAAATAATTTATATTTAGATCAAAATAATTATCAAACCTACGCAGAGGAGGCTCCTAAAACATACATGTATATATAATATATTAGGTGTGGGAAAAAGTTCGTGGCGTTTTTTTAATGCCATCTAACGGGAAAAACGTCACGAACTTTTTCTTACACCTAATATATATAGATTCATTACACAAACTTGACATTTGATATTTTCACGAGTTTCCTGTAATTGTTCTGTTAATTTTAGAATCAACAACAGTAGACGCATTTGACGACTCTAACCCCATATTCTAAATTCTCGGTATGTTATGTTAAACACAATAGACGCGATTACAATACGATTAGAATCGATATCACGGATATTTTATATTTTCAACAAATCCTTGTATGATTGGGACCCAGCTTATAGTGAGGAGAACTGCAGCTAACGATTGTCATATAAAGTATCAATCGCGATGACGCATTGCGGAGCGTTTCTTTATAAACACAGAAGATTTGTTCACGTTGCATACTCCAGCATGTTTCAACATGTTCCTACCATAGCTCCTACTCACTCTAACGAGCACGTTTGAGTGAGTAGGAGTTACAGTTGGAGGAAGTAAGAGCATGTTGGAGCATGCAACGCTAACAAATGTAGAGACATGTATCGGTCTGGAGAAGTATTATAATGAAAGATAAGGAAAAGAGCGTATTCAGCGTTGTTCCAAGAGAAGAAGGCATGTCGCTCGCTGGAGAAGCTGTCGCGTTCAACCATGTGCGACCATACTTAGTCGCCTGGCAACGAATCATCATCGACGAAGGTCATGCGTCAAGTGAGAGTGAAGGAACGCGTCGTTCGGTATGCGTAAGCGACACAAATTATATGTATACGCGTTACTATATGCAGAAGACTCGTGGTAAATGGTATCATGTGTGTTGTCCAACACGGGTCAAAGTTTGTTGTGGCGAATATTGTCGCGGACGGATGTTGCGACCTCGCCAGAGAGTGGAAATCGAAAGGCATTGATACACAGCTGATGGAGAAATCGTTGTCAACGATCGCATGAATCAAAGGCGCGCGCGGGTTTCTACTGACGAACAATTCAACTTCGTTGAAAAATTATTATTAGCAAATTATTATTAGAAATCGACCACGCTTTCTTTCTACGAGCACTTCCGGATCTGCTCCGGAAGTTGCTTACGCTAAGTACTTTGGTTGGAGGTATATTAAAAATGAGATCGCTTCTGTGGGAATTTATCTAATGACAGTAAAACGCGGAGAAAGTAAATTGTTTTGCGGAGGATAGAAATTACATCGTGTATTACGCATGTTTACAAACGCACTAATTGTAAGAAAAAAATTTGCCTTCTGCAAAACTATAATTTAGTCGAGACATTTTTTTAGCAAACAAATATTCTGTTTTATATAACAAAAAATTTCTGCAAAATATATTTTTTGTTTTGTAAATAACAAAATAAAACTTGTTTATACGAAGGAAACAGTTTTATTTGGTTATATTAATCAAATATTATTTTGTCATTATAGTTTTGATTTATAGAATTAAACATTTTTTTCTACATGGTTTGCTGAAATATTTAATTATTATAGTTAGATACAGATTTGAAATTAGTTTTGTTTTGGACCATCAAAATAACGTTAACAATTACGTAATAACGTTAGGCATAATGAGTAGTGCTACAACCTTCTAGCAATTTGAGATCTACATAATTATTTTTGATGATTTCAAACAAAATTATCTTCAGATTTGTTTAACTAAATTTTTAAGTACTTCAGCAAATTCTTTCTGTGTAGTGCAGCCATACGGTTAGATAATTGATAATGTAATTTTCATTCAATCCGCGAAATTAAATTTGTAGCGGATTAATAATACTCGATAATTAAATTTATTTATCAAAAAACAAATATAAATACGAAGTACTCCTAAGTATAGAAAAATTAAGGAAATTACTACAATTATTTTTATCCGGAAGAGGATGACGCGAACGTTTATTATACCTCGCTATATATTTGCGTAATTATAAAAACGTTGTGCATCACTTCGCTTTATGACTGACTGGTAATAAGGCCAACGGTCTTTCGTCAACGAATCGAACTCGCGCGTAGGAACGTATAAAAACAACGCACGTGTTGTCTATTCATTGGCGCTAGCTTGGTGTTCTATCGCGATCATGCATATGTATTTTAATCGAATACATATAAAGCCGCATGATACACAAATTATAAAGTTCACATGGAATGTGGGCATATATTCCTTAACGAGTCTCAAAATGATTTTATCTTAATTTTTATATGAGAAGATATCTTCTTTCTATATATATTTCGAATAATTTAAGTAAAATAAATTTCAATTTAGAAAATATAAAACGGTGATGATCAATATTATTCAATAATAATTTAAAATTGCATAATATAATATTATTGATTGTTTGGAGATTACATTGAATTTTAAGACTATTTGTTTTGAATTGTTTTAAAGAGGGCATCGATAACGTACAAAATGTTTGATAAAATGTTGGATATTGAACAGATACGAGCTGCTCTTTATATTAAAGTATTATTCATTTCTAATGGTTTCCAATATGGTTAAAACAAGCAACTGTGACCTGATTTGAATTTGTATGAAGACAAAAAACTATAGATTAATATAATATAACTTGATTTGAATTTCTACAAAAATAATAAGATACTATAAACATAAAAGTTTCTAAAAGTTTCTAGTAGACAAATTTCGCAAGATACAAAATGTTACGTAACTACGCGTATCATCATAATTACACTTTGTATTGCAAAAATAAATAATATTTGAAAATACAAAAACTCAGTTACATAAACAGAACAAAATTGCAACGTATTCAATCGTTTCGCGTCGCGCTAATGGGACTTTCAATGCCGTGATTGTGCATCTTTATGCGATTCTTATTTGCTCACAATACATCATATCACAAACGAATAATCGAAGTTCGTTTGAAACATTATTAAAAAAAAAAAAAAAAAATCGCGTGCACGGACATAAACAAGCGCTCGTTGACGCATTTGACATGATGCTCTTTGAAAAAGATACATCTCGCGACTTTGTTTCAACCGATCATATCGATTTCTATCCTTTTTTCGTGCTCAGAAGTCGCACGTGTCGTATGCGAGCCTGCAGAAATCGTCAGACGATAACGAAATCGAAGTTCGGCAGTTTGTTGCCGTTTGTGCAAACGCGCAAAAAAGAATTAACGATAATCAGCGGACGCGCGTGCGATTGAGGAAACGCGCGGGGAAATCAGCAGCGTCGGCGCGGCCCTGACGAGCGTACGACGTCGCCTAAGCCGCGAGTGCTGAGTCACATTTCGCGAACGATCTCTCCCGGCGAGGTGTGCGACGTTCGCTCGCTCGCTCGTTCGCTCGGACGGTTTCTCCGCGTAACGAAACTCCGTGTCGGGAGGCTAAAGCAGGGTGAAGTGTCGTGCGCGGACAAAAGTGTCATCTCATCGCCGCGCGAAGCTGAGCGTTAAAAGAAGGAAACGCGGCATAACGCTCGACGCGTTGCTCGTCCGCGGACGAACCGCGCGAAGTGCGAACCCGTCTTGGGGTTCGAATTATCGTGAGTGATTTTTTTTTTCACGCGCCCGCGTCGCTCACGCGGAGGCTGTGTGTACGGCACGGGATCTGTCAGTTATTCTGTCTGCTGTCAGTAATCAGATCGACACCTCTGTCTTGCAGCTTGCTCTGTCTGTCTGCCTCGCGATCGCAGCTGATTCGCGCGTGGAGCCATCGCTGATCACTCAACGAGACTTTCGCAAGTCGCACTGTCACCGATAGTGTCCAAAGGTTTGTCACCGACGATAAAAGGAGGTGCGGACTGCGGAGCAGTCGCCTGTCAGAGGAGTGTCCGCGAGGCATGCGTGCACGACATGCGCATGGCTGCACAGGCTGCACTGCGGGTTAATCAGTGGCTCGTGTGCGGTTTTGAGGTTATTTCGGTCTCGTGTAACTGACCTATACCCGGCTAGCTGGGAAAGCCGTGGATCTTTTATTTCGACTCCGGCACGCCAAACGATCGGTCGCCTTCACTGACGGTTCCTCCTCATTTTTTGCAAAAAAATTTCAACGGTTACCGAACATCCTCGTCATCACGTTGAACTGTGTACTCTAACCTTAAAAACTAGAGCAGAAACACGCGACTCGTTCCAACTCATTCGTGATGTGTCTAATAGTCAGGTGAACGGTCGCTGTTTTTCGGGTAGACTCTTTATTTACGTCTCTCTTTATGTTTTGGTCACGCGCGATGTCAATGGATATCTTGCGGAATTGCGTCATCTCCTCATGACGCCGAGTCTATTGTTTGTAGGGATAGTCAGGAATAGCTAGGCAGTGTGACAACGTGTCAAGATCTGTAGGACTGTTTTTGAGCAAGATTTAATTCAAGAGAAACGAATCAAGATGTTGTGCATGAAGAAATTGTATCGGGAGGAGTTGCTGCAGCTCGCGTTGCTGCTCTCCTTGCTGCGTGTGGATCCTAACTCCTACCTTGGCCTAGATATTCAGACAATCGGCGTGGGATCTCTGGATCTCAACAATGGATCTGGATGGCACACGGATCACACAATTGTCCATCGTCCGATGTTCATCCATCCAAAGAATCCAGACTCTATGCTTCTGAATTACCAAAGGGATCTATTCGAGGAACTCAACTCGTTGGGCAGATACAACAGAATGAATTCTGGTCTCAATGCCATACAGGCCTATCTGCTGAATGTCGAAGAATCCAATAGAATGGCAGGCCCCAGTGTACCAGTTTCTACAAACACAACTAGGAATATGACATCTCCTGATCCACCAACTTCCACCCAGAATCCTGCAGAGCCAGTTGGCGCAGCGGAGCTCACTCAAGAGGTAAATCTTTCAATTGATTTTACTAGCAAAGATTATAATATAGAGAATTAATATAGAGATTATAATATAGAGATTATAATATAGAGAATAAAGATTGATATGTATTACAATGTATAACGTAGACATCTGTGTTATTAAAAAATTGATTTTGCTAATAGGAATTATGGAGTAAGAGTATTTATATATTTTTACAAAATATATCGTAGATGTGTCCTCATGTTATTAAATAATTTCTAGCAGGGATTATATAATATAGGAAATAGAATAACGAATTAGTATGTGTTACAATATATAAATATATAACATAGTCTATATTTCTGAATTATATCACATCTCTTAAATAATTGATTTTGCTAGGAATTATATGATATAGGAAACAGAATAAGGATTAGTATGTGTTACAATGTTATTATGTGTTCCAATGTATAACATAGACATATCTGTGTGTTATTATTAAAACTGTTGTTTAATACTTTGATTGCCATACATAGATTATTTCTTTTTTCACAATATAAAAGCTAATGCTTCTCTTTATTCTTTTGCTCTTATTCTTTTAAACACATAATCATGATCTAACATTTATATTTGAGAATAGTTAAATATTATTTTAAATAAAACTGCATAGTTTCAGTGAAAGTAAAAGTTTCTTTGCTTAATCTATTATTCATTTTAAAATATATAATTTTTTTATAGTTAATAATATCATTTATGACACCACATAATGCAATACTAACGCTGAATTACAGAAAGGCAGTGATATTTATGCAAATACTGTATCATCATTGTTATTCATAGCATTTTATACTATTTTTTAACAAAGGTACAAAAAAATAATCGATTCTATACGTAAATTCTGGCCGCGTGAAACTGCATGCAACAATCAGATTTAAAAATAATATTTGGCAATGCACATTTGGCGCGTATATCTGGAACATTTTTTTGCTCGATGCGAACATTCAGAAAAATCAGTAATAACTGTGTCGCGTCACGGTCACGTTGGTAAGTCAAGATTTGTTGAAAGAAGAACGCAATATCACTCTGACAATAGTATATAATCATGTAATGTAAATGACCCCACAAGTCCTTGTGAAGACCTTGTTGCTTGTAGAGGCGATCTTCTTCGTCCCTTCATCTTTTCCTCTCTTCTCTTTTTTTTGAAGCACCAAATTGATTCGTATACAATTTCAATCTTTTATTAATATCAATTGAAACACATAGAAATACCTGAAGCACTGAAACGTAACCAATAAACGAATCGACTGATCAATAATAGAAAACAAGGCAATAACATTAGCATATTCAAAATGTTGATTTGTTTACTGCTTATGTTCATTGGATTCAGAAAGTAATCAAGAGGGATCATTGGCGCGCGAGCAAAATTTTTATTTCAAATTAAATATGAAAAGAATATTAAATTATTATTTAAATTATTACATTAAAAAAGTATTATTTAAAAGTATAATTCGTGAGACATTATTTAAAATTATATTAACAAAAGAGGAATGATATATAATAAGATGTTTTTTATATTTTGGAATTTCTTGAAATAAAAATTTTTTTTTAAATGTCAAAATTGTGATTAGACGTTTCAGAAATATTAAAAATATATATAACATTTTACTATAAATATTTATATTAAAAAAAAGAGGGACTATGCTCTCTCACCAGTGCGTACTCTTACTAGTTAAGTTTTTTTGTATGTCATAATCTTTATTTGTTTTGTGAAAACTTACGCGGTTTATATAACCAATAATTACATTTATGAATTGAATGTAAGACTTTAACGTAATATTTCAAACGCGTGTTATAAACAATCAAATATAGAATTAGAGATACATTATATAATCTAAACACTCAGTTACTTCTTTTTATTTTTAAAGTTTATTTTTGCTTCTAACATAAGAGGAAATGCAAGTTATAAATTATTCATATTTCAACGTAACTATATATAAATGTGTTTATTATCTTCACAATTTAGAAATGTATATCTAGCGATATTTAATATTAACTTTGTTTCAAATTGTTTCCTATGAATGTATCTTTGCCTTATGAAAAAAAGTTACATGTTACTGATAAAATTCGAAAGAAATTAAGTTTACGATCGGATACCATAAATAGTGCCGTGTGATGGAAATAACCGATTGATGAGTCATAAACCCACTTTTCTTTGTTGTGTCTGAAAATATGACTGCATTCAATCATTTATAATTCATCTTTTTTTGTGATTTTTTGTCTACACGAGAGTCAGTTTTTTCCTTCTGAGTATACAAACATCCTTGTATGCTCAGGTTATCTATACCTATACTAGTCAATCTAGGTCAATTAATTGCGAATCTGTTCCCAATCATTTAGCGATGACCATTTTTAGCAAATTTAAAATCCTTCCATCATGTACATATATTGAGTATAATGACGCATCACGATTGATACGTTCATGTATGTCTGATAAAGAAAGTACATTATCTTATGCTGATAACACAAAGCTTACGCTTCATAAACAATAATATACTAATCATGCGTGATAAATATCATAATTTAGATAATAATGCATAATAAGATATAATATTGTTAGTAAAATTATTTACTATCTTCTATTTCTAATTCTTTTAAATTTTCTCTCAGAATTTTACATTCGGTTTTTAGCCATTCCGGATTTTAAATAATGATAATATATTCGTAATATATTTTTTATATCCGTGTTAAATTCAATTTAAAGTTTATTTATCTCTATTCTAGCTGACATTTGAACCGATCATCTAGAGTTTTAAGAATGTAGTTCGACCAATTTTATAGTTTAATATCTCTTAAATTATTGAGTGCCTGAGCAAACGGCAAAATACGTCGATTTTTTTTCGATGCACAACCTACTGAGAAAAATTCAGAGTAATCGAGGAAAAATCTCGCGTCGTTTCCTTGTTAGTGATAAATATATAGATATATAAAATATATAGATATATAAAATATATTTACACTAAAATATTTAAATACTAAGATGGCTTGGATCGAAAATAGAATTTTTCTTATTTAATTAGATATATTCTCAGTGATGTCCAATTTTGTGCTATAATTATTGTCTTAATTTAAATTATGTGAAACAAAAAAGTTTTGGTAGTTTTCCTCGTGAGAGAACATACTTAGATACGCGATTGATTTATTTAAAATAGAATCGTATCAACTGGATTCAGTCATTAATAGAATTCTGCGATCTTTGGTGAACTAAGATCATGCGAGGTTATGATATTACTCGCACACGTCAAAGTATTCTTTTCTGCATTATCTCACTACTTGCGTGAAATTCTTCAGGTGTAATTGCACTGCAAAATCAAGTGTGTAATAAATGTTTTCACATGTATGTGATTTAATTTTCTATGTAAAAATAACACTATACCTTTAAAACCAATATTTGTATGCCCAATATATGTAAAACCAATATATGTATAAAGTCCAATATATGAATAAAATATAATGTAGTATGTTATTTTTACGAAAAATTAAATTATACACACACACACACACACACA
>Ga0157364_1001074_pt1 | contig 22160 bp, 8 predicted proteins | sample AttsexASBM2_FD_111476 | JGI IMG/M metagenome (GOLD analysis project Ga0157364, IMG submission 111476) | Fungus gardens microbial communities from leaf cutter ant in Ribeirão Preto, State of São Paulo, Brazil - Atta sexdens ASBM2 | ecosystem: Host-associated > Fungi > Mycelium > Unclassified ...
ATAAAGAAGAATATAAAAAAATTATAAAATTTCAAATAATTCATAAAGATAATACAGTTTGAATTTGCAGAATTTCAGTATTTTATGATGTTTATTGCTAATAAATATTCTGATAAGTTAAATTTGTTAAATAATTAAGTTAAACAGCTAATGACATAGCAACATTGAAACTTTAGTATTATAATTATCGTAAGTGTATGATTGAAATAGTTACGATACTTTGTAAATTAATAACTTTCTTCCATCGGCGAATACGTTAAACTCAAAAGGAAAAAGGACGGTCAAATATGTATAGCTTTTGCCACAAGTATAAAACAATTTCAATTTATTGCATCTTCTAGGAAAAAGCGATAATAAAATTCAAAAGAAAACTAATTAAATGTTCAAATTATTATGAAAATAAATATTATTTTTTAATAAACTGTTTTTAATTCATTTTTCGTTAAATATAGAATGTTTACGTTAATTTGTAAGGATATTTTATTTTTTGTACTAATTATAAGACTGTATCTCAATACCTATACATCTGATTATTTTATTAACTACCTGTATATTTTCTCAAGAGAGAGTCTATAACTTGATCTTACCTGCAATTTACCATCTCTAGGCAGTACCAATAATCCCTGCCATGGTAAATCAATTCCAGATAGCCTAAGATTGTCCATTCCGGAGATGCCAACCGCGTGTCGAGTCTGCTGAGGAAAGATCACATGACTATCGATCTCTGGGATATGATTGTTCGCCCAATTGCTCGCGGTTCGCCACTCTAGATCCGGAAGCCAGTATTTCTGACCGAAAAACAAGGCCGAACATCTTGATATCAAGATGACGCACAATATGATTTTACGATGAAAAATGACAAGCATGTTACATAAACGTTTTAAACAGTCAATTGAAAGGAGATACGACGAATGCTACTCTTCAATTAATTATCACTTACACGAAGATAAAGAGATATCAAATAGTACAACGAATTTAAATAGTCGCTATTAATGATTTGCAACAAATTCCGAAAATAATGTGAGAAGAAGTTGAACACGACTGGAAATAACTGAAAGCTCCGCTATGATCGAAGTCAATTGGGGGCGTGTCAGATTCATGATAGTCTGACATGGACTTGTGATAATTGTCACGATTAAATCGCCATGAATCTAGTGCTTCGTTGAAATTAACTGTATAATATTCAATTATTAATTTATATTTTAAAAAATATATAATTAATAATATTTGTTATACATTGCATACTTGGACACCTACAATTTAGATGACCAAGAAGTATACAATGTATCGTTATTAATTAAAAAGCCATTGTATCATAAATATGTTTATTTATAAATACATAAGCCAAAATTTAAATTGTCTGCACAGAAATTAAAATATATTATTTTTAAAATAAATTTTAAATATTGTTGTCATTAATAAATATTAACAAATATTTATTCTAAACACAAAACACATGGGAAATTAAATTTTCGTAATTGGTATTAAATGTATTAATATATTTGCATTCATTTATTATATGAATATAATGATATACTTGATAGAATAAATTTTTGTTATTGCATCACACGTAAAAACAGTGATAGAATTTACTGTTAACAAAATTCTCATTTAATTGACAATTAAAATAATATTAAAAATATTCACATATATATAACGGAAAAAATTACAAGATTTATTATAACATTAAAAACATTGGTACAATTGCAATAGTTTTACTTTTTTCTATTTCTACAATTATAAATATAATCGTCGAATAATAAAGATAAGTATAATACTGCCGCGATTAAGATGGCTTATAATTTTTTAGAACATTGAAATATTATTTCTATCTATCGTATAGTAAATTGCATTTAATTGTTTTAATTGTTGACTAAATTACAATGTAATTCATTATAATACAAAAATACAATTAATTAACTTAATAATTCGCTTTAATCAATAGTAGTTCTATCCCATGATTGTGCAATATTAACAAATTATTTTTAAAAAAACTTCGTTTTTAATCAATATAGCGTTAAAAAAATCGAGATACATAAATAACATACAAACAGACTTATATGTTGAAAGAAATAGTTTCTTCTCTTCATTTGAGTTTTTTTTTACAAAACACTAAACAAACATTTGAATTATTAATTAAGGAATATTACAGAAATATAAGAAAGTAATAAAATTGAACAGCTTATTTGCTTAAAAGAAACATTTAGAGAATTATTCTACGTTAAATGTATCTTTTCATTAAGGTATCTGCGTAATTTTTTATTTTTTTAAACATTTACAAGTGAAGAAGAAGTGTCGATGGCGCACGAATTTTATATCAGCTTTTAGAAAAAAGAAATCTTGACATTTTATTGTCAATTTTAACTTCCATGGATAATTCATTCTGCTCTCGACACTCAATAAATCGTACAACATGATATTAACATATGAGATAAAAAAATGTTATCTACAACTTTTCGATAAATATAAAGCACCTTCAATTTATTGCATTTCCTTTGAAAAAGTGGTAATAAAATTCAAAGGAGAACTAACAAAAGATTAAAATTATTATAAAAATTAATATTATTTTTATACAATTGCTTTTTAATTTATTTTTTGTTAGATACAGAATGTTTACGTCAATTTGTGGAGGTGCTTTATACCTTACGCGATGATATGTGATTTTAATGTCGATAAGCTCGAGTTTATTATTTATCAGAAAATAGAAACACTCATTATTTAATTTATTATTTATCAATAAATCTTATCAGTTAGTATGTCATTAATTATTATAATTTGTACAATATATAGAGTGTCAACACGTTAATTTTATAATAATAATTTGTTCATTAAAATTTAATCCGATACATCTAAAATTCGAAACGTTAAAAAATTAAATCATACATTTTTTTATCCATTTGCTATTGAATTTCGCAAAAATATTTTCGAAAACAAATAAATCAGATATTTCTTCTAAAAAAAATTATTTAAGAATTAAAACGAATGAGAAAAATAATAATTCGTGCTCCTCAACAAAAACGCTTTATTGATTCAAATCCTCATTCTCATCTAGTTCTTTGGTCAAAGTACTGAACCAGTATTTCGGGACTATAACATCGTTTAATCTTCTTCCGGATACAGCCGTTTCTCCAGTCGCCAATTTCCAAACTCGTTTTCCAATTCCAAAGCCGAATTGATGGTTACCACGTTTGTTTTCTATAAAATCATTTGAGTTGTCCTCGTGAGATTGATAGTTCCCCATGTTATCGACCAAGAAATAGTCCAAACTCAAAGGATGATATTCATTGTTGCGCTTTCCTATACCGAAATCGTAATTTCGGAGACGCTTGCCAATACCGAACGAGAATTGCCGGGTTCGCTATGTATAAAGATACAATTTCAACACATAAAGATACAATTATCAGAAATATTATCAGAAAAATAAAAACATCCATTATTTAATTTCTTATTTAAATTAATTAATGGATGTTTTTATTTTTCTGTATGTAATTAATTATTATAACTTGTATAATAAAACATTGATATGTTAAAGTTTATGTTATTAAAGTCCGAATCAATATATTTAAAATTGAAACCGTGAAAACATTACATTGAAGAAACATTAATTTTGACCTTAATTAAAATATAATCGAATTTTATATGTTACAATCTTATAATACTTTTAATAGTATTGTATCGTATAAGTACAAGTAACATAATAAAAGTTTATGTTTGTTAATTACAAAAATTTATTACGAAATTTTTGTAATTGCACTATTTATTCGGATATTTGCTGGATTTATGACATTTCTGTAATTAAATTTTTTTGTTAAACAGAAAAATTCATTCATTTTTAAACAAAAAAGAGGATATTTCATTTCATTTAAAACTCACTTTATCTTCATTATTGTCAATCCATCGTTTTCCAATACCGAAGGTATAAAGGGGTAATCTCTTATATTCGGCAATGTATGCCTTTTTCATAGGTTCTTTATTATATTCCATGTTGTTTAATAACGGATGCAATCGTTGAATGTGTAAAGACGAGGAAGATGCTTCTTCTATTGCCACTGCTGATCGTCCAACAACGCTCAACAGATAGAACATAATAATTCGTATAGTAATTAAACTTGTTGTTGTCTTCATGATGCCTGATTGAATCTGAAAGTATAAAGGTCATGTGAAATTGTAATCTACATATAACGAACTATCGGATACAGGAACAGAATTTCATCCTTCTATAGTAATGTTATATAAACTTTCACGGTAGTTCTAGATTGAGTTTTTAAATTTACTTTTGTCAAAATTGCAAAGATAAATTAGCTTAACTTCTGTTTATACATTTGAACCGCTGCAATTCTACACAATCTACAATAATATAATATGATCTTAAAAATTATTGAAGTGCGCTACATTTATTTTTAAACATAACATTATAATGCAGAAATGGCAAATAATGATAGAGATGGCGTTACTTATAACGTTGTTATTATCGTAATTATTTTTTTAAGATAACGATTTGATAATAAATAATTATAATTTTTCACGACAATAACAATAACGTCTGAATTTGAACAAACAGACAAACTTTTTTAAAGTAGATAATTCGTTACTCGTTAAAAAAAAAGTAATTTGTTACTTTACTTGTTACGCCGTTAATTAATATTTTTTATTCGTATCTAACGAATAAAATAACGAGTTACTTTTTTTCAATAAAAAACACTTAATAGGAACAAGTTACTTTCAGAAGTGAGATAATTCGAACTCTGACGTTATTATTACCATCATAAAAAGATTGTAATGTCATTATCAAATCGTTATTATAAAAAAAGTAACAGAAACGATAATGATATAACAAATAACACTTTATTTGTCATCCCTGCCATATTAATACTTTATTTTTATCGATAAATGCGCATATTTATTTCTAAACTTCTATAGTATATGTAACATTAATTATGCGTGCATTTATCGATGAAAGTGAGGTATAAATATGACCTATATGTATATATAATAACATAAAGTATAATTAAACTAAAAAATTCAAAGTGATCATAACAGTTTTTTATAATAATACGATAAACATCTGATTTATAATAAGAAATTACTACTCCTACAATATTTTTAGGAATCTTAACATTTATTTCGGAATTTATCACTGAACATAAAAGTCCGTTAATATAATACTGTGAAAGATTTTATGGATCCTTCAAAGCGCAGATGTACGCAAATGGAATTCTATGTAAAAATAAAATGAAGAGTTATTTACGACTGGCGTGGGATGAATGTCATTGCAGTAGTTTCTATTCGTGGATATGTCCTGCCAATTTTACGACATGAATTCCAAGTCGTAGAGAGAAAAAGAAAAGAGAAAGAAAAGAGAAGAGAGAGTGTGTACTCCACTTTTTGCAAACATATTCATATTGTCATTGGTCTAAATCCTACATTAAATTTAGAGAAAACCATAGATACTTTTATTTTTTAATTCCTTTTTGCGATTTTAATATTTTATTACAATGCATAAAATAAAATTGTGATCTATAGTGAAAATTTTTCACAGGATTTTTCATATAATTTTTTCATATAATGTTTTTTGTAAATTTCAGAGTTTTTATAATTTTTAAATAATTTTATAACCTTTTTTTTTTAGAAGATTTCTCAAATTTTTTACACAAAGGAATACTTTTCAGAAGTACCAAAAAACATCCTTTTATGATGTGAAATACATATCATACATAAATTCTAGGAATTTATATATGAATATATATTACATATGTAAATTTTAATAAAATATTCAAAAATTTCTTACTTTACAATTCTGATGAAATTTTTTTAAATTTGAAAAATTTAATATTTTCTTTTCAAAAATTATGAAATAAGAAATCTTATATTTCAAAATTTACATATATATATATATATATAAAATTCGAACAAAAGATATATTTCTTGTTATAATTTTGAAAAATGTTCCAATTTGTACAAAAATTTTGGAAAAATTTTTTACCACGGATTCATTAAAACATTTTACTAAAATATAAAATATAAAATTTATTTTACTAAAATTTATTATTTATTTTACTAAAATATAAAAAACTTATATAATTTTATATTAACAGAACTAAATATTGCGGTTATCAATAAAAAATACGTTTTTATCAATTTAAAAATAAAATCAATGCTGCATTATGAGTGAATGATGTCAATATTTATGTGAATATAGTAAATAATTAACAGTTACAATGGAGTCAAAAAAAGAGTATATGGTCTAATATTGAATGTCGATCGAATGATCGACCGCCAGAATTGAAATCCTCTACGGACGCGATTCATCTAATATTTGATAAAATCCAACGGAATTCTCCTTTATCCCACTTGATCACGCTTGCTTTTCGCAGACGCGAGAGACTTGAAAGGATCAAGAGGCCAAATGGATGCAGAAAAGATTGTAAAGGTCCATAGAAAGTTCTTAGATGTTGAGGAAGTAACGCAAATCATTTCCATTACAATGCACTTAAACGCAACATTTATTGATATATCTTTTTTATCCCCGAAATAAAATATGAAATATTTTATTGTTTATACTGTTCGTGAAATATCAAACGTATATGTTAAATTTGCATGATTAAATGATCTTAATTAAGCAGATAAAAATTGCAAAACCCAAGCACAGTCTGCAATGTTTAATTCTAGTTGACCGTAGAATCGAATTAAAGTACATAAAATTAAAATAGCGATTCTCTCTCTCTCTCTCTCTCTCTCTCTCTCTTTCTCTCTCTCTCCATTAGGGAAAAAATGATGTCCGAACAAAAAAAGGACATCGTTTTTTCCCTAATGGAAAAGGAGGGTAATAAATGTTTCTGCGCAACTCATCTCGCCTACGATGTCGCTAACTTCTAATTAATAAATGAACGAAAGTTAGTGAAGATTTCATACCCATTTCGTAGTTGCCGTACGTATATTAAATGCATAAGTTCGTTCGGTTTTGCCGGTAGACAGTATTTAAATGCTTAAATATATAGTTATATAGTGTCACTTGTTCTAATTAATTAATTATTATTATATTATTATTTCCTATATTCTTAGGCCGAAAAGTCAGCCTATTTTATTCATCAGACTTTAAATATTGATTAAGATGACGTAAGAAATCCTTATAGTAGATTACAAAAATCCAACTCGGTAATTAAATTTTCTATATGCTCTCACTTTCATAAATCTTTCTAGCTCACGATTTTTTCCGATTTTAATTTGTGTAGGCAGAGTTCATATCGTGACATGACGTCTCTTTAAAAATTCTGATGAGGTGACATCTGCACAATAGACTAACTTCAAATTCACATAGCCAGCTGACTGCAACAAGACCATTGAATATTCAACTCAATCATACGAATTCTTTGAAATATTGGATCTTTCATGATCTATTGAGCACACTGTCGCTGAGCTGACATCAATCATTAATGGTTCACTCAAAAAGTTGTAAGTATTTCGTTTAATTGTATCGATTACACTATGTATTTTAAATGAATAAATGGAACAGTGTCTCAGAAAAGTATTCTTTGTCGTTATTCTTGTCCTTCTAAATTTTCTCTTAATTTTCTTACATAGAGAGGACGGTTTTGTTGAAGTATTAAAAAATTTAGGTACAAATTTGAAAACAATTATTTAAATCATCAAAATAATTATGTAGGACTTATTGCTAAGATGACAAAACTTTTTACAGCATTGCTCGTCATGAATGTAATTATTTTGATAGCCCCAAAAAATTGTTTTTAGATCTGCTAAATTTTTAGATATTTCAACAATTGTTCTTTCCGAATATACCTTTGAAATGCCATAACCTTGATCAATATTTATGAAATGTTTCTCACCGAGCTAGCTTTCAATAAAGCTCGAGATATTACATTGCGTTCTACATCAAACTTTATTTTACATTGTAATACACATTCATGGGTTCTCGTCGAATTTTTTTTATTACGTCGATACGTGAAAACTTTTATATTTTTTATCGCAATGCTTGCAGCAGAGTATCAATAACAAAAGATGAAATAATAATAATAATAATGATGCATCGGAGAATGGTGCAACAAAATCGTTTCTTATAATCTATTATATTGTATACTCTTTTTTTGTTCGCTTCGTTATTCTATTATAGATATTTATGTTTCCGAGAGATTTTCCTTTAATCATTTTTAAATAAATTTTGTAAATATAAACAATATTAATACTAGAAAATTAATTTATTTGGTCGTGTTGAAAATAGTATATTCAAATGTATATTCTTTTCTTATTCTTTTTTTAAATGTTGGATTCAATTACATATCTCTCTATCACTTCATATGCGTTTTATGTTTTTATATGGATAGCCCTTGTAAACATGTTGAAAACCGCAGTGTGTCAAAAATTGCGTTAAAAGACCTATGCAGCATATAAAACAAATATTGAAACTCGGAATATTTTTGCTAGCGTGTAAACAACATTTTATTATAGACATCGAGGACATGAACAAAGAAAAATTCAGTTATTTGAATAAAACACTATAATAAAGAAACTCATGCAAATCATCTCGCAGTTTTTTCAATTTTGCTTCTTCAGTTTTCTTTTAAATTATGAATATTTATTAAATCAGGAAGGAAAATCGTGTTCAAAGTTCATCTTTTTTAAACAATATATCGCTATTTCTTACTCTCTATTTTACTCTTTTTCAATTCACATCTTAATATTTTAATAATAGATCAAATGTTTACGAAAAAGAATATAAGTTTAAGTTAAGTTCCCATTACGTTTCAAAGATGTTTTTGCATATTTAAAAATGCGATATAAATTATGTAACTTATCTTATAAATATGCAGTACGTGTTCGTTAAAATGTAAATTTTATAACGAATTAAATATTATGTCATTCTCTATTTTTTGATTTAAAAGATGTCATTAATTAAATTTAAAGTAATACTCAAATTTGAAACGAAACTTTCTTTGTTCTGTTATTCATTTTTATTTGTTTTATCTCAAATAGGAATCAACTCATCTGAATTACCTTTCATTACTATCTATTTAAATTACAAGAATAACATCTATTTAAGAAGTTAGCTAAATTCTTGAAATTTTTCTACGCGTATGTACACGAAAAAGAATGTATATATGGAAATTCCAAAAGCAGAAGTTTAGGAGAGTATAGTATATCATCCAATTACGGAAAGCCTGCGCCCTTTCTCATTCCAGATATCAATCTACTACATAGGATATCTCTTTTCAATTTTTCTCTTTCCTCCCCCCTCCCTCTTTTTCTCTCTCCGTTTAATATAGCAATATCTATCTCTATTTTCTCTAGAACTTTCACATCCGATAATTAAATTAGCGCAACCCTTTCCTGATTCGATATACATATTCCACAAATAAAATTCGAAACATAAGTACACTTGTTTATTCATTCGTGCCGTATATATTCTGAGTTCATTTTCCTTCATTAATAATAGTTCAAAGCAAATATGCTGGCAATTTTTTGGATTTTTTTTTAAGTTAATAGCCTGAGAAATTAATTATTAGAGATTTTATAAAATTGTAAATTATATATATATATATATATATATATATATATATACACATATATATATACATTGTTATTTTCATTATTACGATAATTAATATTTTTCTTCATATTATCTCTTTTATCAAGTATTCAAATATTAACCCGTACTACAATAAATGAGATTATTTCAAAAACAAAGCCCTCACAAATTGAACGCAAAACATTTTTATTAAATTCCAGTGTCATTAAATACAGCGTGACGTACATGACTTTGAGAACGCTGTTTTTTACGAAGTGAGATTTTTTCATGTGTATTAATACCTTTAAACGTCAGAGATTGCAAGCATATCAGAATAAATTGAGCTATTTTTCACATATTATTGATAAATGATTTATGCAAAATGAAATATTTCTTTGAACAACAGAAACTTTGGAATATTCATTTTAACATGTGTTTGTGTAAACAATATTAAGAATCTTTAAACATATGTTCTGTATATGCAAATCAATTATTTTTTTTAAATAGAAATATCGATGCATTAAAAATTAAAAATATTTTAATTCTAAATAAACGTGTAAATTAAAAGTTTCTCGTAAATTTTCATATTGAAGAATATTAATCGTAAACATTATTCTTTGATAAATTTTTAACACACTTTACATCATCAACATTTTCTAAAACTAAATTAAACCACACAATCTCAACAAATAAAAATTTTTTTTCCAAATAAATGAATTCTAATTGTTTTTTATAAATACTATAAATACAAAAACTACTATAAATACAAAAACATTGATAAAAATGTGTACAACTTTTATTATTGAAATATTTACCAAGACATAATTTTTAATAAAAATATTTGTTTTATTTTTATGCTTTATTTTTCTGCTTTATTTTTCACTTCTTTGTTATTAAAACATTAAAAAACAAGTTTCTTTGTTTACAAAAATAATAATATGTGTTATGATATTTTTTTAATATTAGACATGAAAAATCAACAAAGAATTTATCAGAATATATTTTTAATGGATATCTCTGTTTTATTTTTTTTATATAACAATGTATACAGCATACGTAGGGAATCCAAACCTAACCTTTTATCTTGAATTTCAACTTGACGACCGAAATATAAGCACCTACTATTAATTTTTTTCAAAGTTTTTAAAGTAAGCGATCTACTTTGTGATTTCGTAATGAAATAATAATCACACTTTTGTAGAGAAAAAAACATTTTTCGAAAATCTAAATATGACGAATTCTTCCAAAGATCTATCAGAGATCTATCAAATAAACTTTTATTATATGTGCAGATAATCATCTTAAAATATTAAGACGGTCTTAAAATAAGAACCGATTATAAATAACAATTTATATTTTGCAAAAAGTATATAACATTACTTAAGTGCACTTAGTCGTTTCGTCTCGAAATCGTAAATAATAATATTGCCATCGTATTAATAATTAATCTTTTTGTGTTTCTATATATATAAACGACATGCGATTTTGCGTTTCTGTTTTGATAAACGATTCGTTACTTCTCCGCCCATCTATGTTTACTTTATGCACGTCACGCGTAACAATGGCAATGATACAAGAGGCACTGTTACGATATACAAGTGTCTACAAACCTACATTCTAAGGTGCTTCTTCTGAAATGATAACTGCATTCGAGATGATAATATTATCAATCTTGTCATGCAACCGCGAGAACAAGTTTCCACTTTGGTCATGAAAATTAGATTAATGTCACTAAAAACATTCATTTTACTAGCGATAGTGAAGAGATGATAATAAAATTAAATTTCATTGCACCCCTTCGACCACTTTAAAACTTTGGATTTCATCTCCCGCGAGATAATTAATCGAGATTGAAAAGGCTCATTAATTTCGCTGTGATTTTCATTTATATCAAACTTTTAGAGCGTAATGTATTCATACTGCAGTTTTTGCGCAACTTCAATAATGGCGCTTGATGATGTCCTTTTGAGAATTGTAACCATTTTTCTGTTATATTGATTTGCATTTATATGTATTCCGAACGTCCCTTGGGGTGTGACCGCTAATTTTAATCGTCGTTATTTGTGCATTGGATCTATGAGAGATTGTATGTTTATTTGCATAATAAGTAATTCTGACGCAATAATTATCAGCAATAGCAATAAATGATAATATATTATCTATGTATTTACTCTCTTTTTCGCAAAAAATTAATTATCTTCTCGTTTATTAAAAATATTATTACGAGAAAATAGAAAGCAAACGAAGATAAAGAGAGATATAATTTTTATTGCTAATTATATTTTTGTTTTGATGTTCTATTACGTTCTCCAGTTTAGGACTGTGTTTTAAAGCTGATATATAATCGCGCGCAGTTGAACTGAAAATTGTAAAATTTATGCAAAAATATTATTAGGCACCAGCATCCGTTTTCGATCGAGTTTGGTCTTCTTATTTGTGTTATATCTTGTGAGTTTATACTGAAAGAATAGTTTTACTAAAACTTCTCTTAATTTAGACTATGTTCTAAAAATTACTGCCAGTATTAAAAATCTATGCACGTAACTTAAACTATAGCTTTTCAGTATTGGAATAATTTTTGAAACATGGTTAAATTAAAAAAGATACAAATGAGAGAAATCTGATCGAATGACACGTGACTGTCCATTTCGATAAAGACTTGCGAATTATCTTCCTATAAACGATCAATTAACATAATGCAACGAAATGTGAAAGTAAACGCATTGCAATATAATAAGCGACACGAGACATTTAATTTTTATACCTCATCGAAAAACTGTCAAAGGTTCATGAATTACGGTTGTAATTAAAGACGCAACGCTAACGACAGTGGAAATTGATGATGAAATCATTTGCGGCGTGCGATCACGCGGAAGAAGATTACGGCGAGATAAAATCTTGTGGTAAGGAAAATAGGTGCGACAACGTCTGTTGTATACTTTGTTCTTTCTTGCGCGATATTGTGTTCTCTATATATATCCGGGACTGTCTTAAGGGCATCCCTTCCTCTTTATTTACTTTACAGCATTATTGTCTACGAAGAAGACTGCGAGCAATATTGCAAGAAAACATGCGTGTAGCATTGCAGTGAATAACTAAAAAATTTCTTAAGATAGATTTCGTAAGATACTTCTGGAGAAAGATAAAATTTCTATCTGAAATACGCGTTGTGTGACGTTTTTTTGCACTCAAAAAATCATAATAATGGCAATTCTGAGTCTAATAACTATATAATTTTTACATATGTAAAATGTACATAATAAAATAAATTAATACTCGCAATTGAATAAATAATTATTTTATAATAAGTATAAGTTATTGTAACTATACAATCTATTTAATTGTGTACATTAAACTCTATATATAAAGTTTATATGTTTGTCGATCACCTTTATAATTGTATGTTACCGTTATATCATCGTTTTCTTTGAATACAACTTTACGAAAGCATGACGCAAAGAGATACGACGTAATAAATATGATAAAAAAATTAAATAAAACTTCGACTGTTTGTTCTCTTTGTTTTCTTGTCTTATTTCTCGATTGATCTGGAATTCTATATCATAAACAATAGATTTAATTTCTAACGCATTTAAAAATTAAATTCTTAATCAATTGGATACGTACCCCTTTGCAAGCAGATATCGTAAAATGTCGCGCTTTAAACACTGCAGTGAACTTTATAAGAATGCATGCTTCATTGCAACAGCAACAGCTGCTGCTGCTCTGTGCTGCAAGCCGCGTTCTTTCTCGTGTGATGACCCGGTTAGCGTATAATTTCGAATTTCTCACTCACACAAAATAGTGTGTCAGTCCGCAAGGCAAACTAATAAACGACGCGAAACAAAGCAAGTAGTGATTTACGAGCAGCAAACAAGGCTGGCAGTATCTTGTGATCCAATAATCGACATTTAACGACACGATTTCCTTTTTCTTTTGCCTTCCTTTCTCATATTTTAATCTTTCTCGCTAGACGCACCTATTAAATGTACGCATCGAGATTGCTTCCACTTGCATTATCGACATACATTTTTCCAGTGTCAATTTTATAACTAGCCAGTCTACAGCCATTTTTTCCTGCGATATTGAGAAAAAAACTTTTCTTTTTTTCTTTTCTCTTTCTTTTCTTTCTCTTTCTCTGTCTCTCTCTCTCTCTCTCTCTTTTTCTTCCTTGCAAAAATTAAAATTTGCATACGCCGTGCATTGTTCGTCAAAAGAAAGTACTTCATATTGTACGCTACAGTTTTTATATAAACTTTTTTTTTAAGTTTATTAGTTTTATTCACGATAAAAGACTTCGTTGTAGAGAGACAGCACTTTGTATGAACAACTTATATCCCCTTATTAAAAATTAATATTCTTATCACGATAGCGAAACAATTATGTGCATAATAAGAAGATCTCATTGGCGTAATACTGTTGTATCACTGTTTCACCTCATTTAAATAAATCAATACCTGTCGATAACTCTTTTATACTTCAATGTACAATGTTGTGGAAATTTTCGCAAGAAGAAATGCATTAGTGCAATTAGTTATTACAACTATAATATTAATAATAATTATTATTATACTTATAGTTCTTTATATCAAATAGGAGTAATTATAAAATTTATTTTATTTTTTTTTGAGAACAATCATATTTTTTTTGGTACAACTATTAATATACATATTATTATTAAAATAAAAATAGTTTTAGCTCCAAGAATAAATCAAATATAAGTAAATTATTACTACTAATATTACAGCGGTAATAATTATATAGAGAAACAGAGTTCTTGATATATGTTTTATGCAATTACAATTTCACAAATATTAAAAAACTTTTCTCTCAATATGTTTAATTCAAATTCCCTATTCTCATATCCCTATTATCATATCCTTGCTTACATTTCCTCAAAATACATGTATGTATCTTTATGCCGATGAAAATTGTTGATGTCTCTCGAATGTAATTTAATAATCATAAAATATATGCATGCGCGCCATGCATTCATCTTCTAAGTATTCTTCGAGACAATGTTATGTTACATGACAAGACTCGTGTTGTTCAGTTAACTTCCTTCAGTGATATGATGATCATTCATTTTGTCGCACGCCTGTGACAATAATGGTATAACTCAATCTTCACTTCTGTGTTCCTAAACTCTCTGTTATTCAGATGTTGGCATTCAGTTAGAAAGTTCATTTTCTCGACAAAGAGTACATTAAAATGTCGCGCATTACACAAAAAAAACCATTATTGATATATATATTTCATACACTGAAAAGAAGAAAAGGTCGATTCTTTCAGAATCATAAAAATTACAGCAAATGCGATAATGTGGCTACTATATTGATCGGATTTATTCATACGTTACAATTTTTATTTTTTTCTTTCACGTTATCTTTCAGTCAAATTTCATTATTGTCCTTGCTGGAAAAATATACATGATATTGTTAAAAAATTATATGAGGAAAATTTCATTTATAATCTTTTTACAATTAAAAATAAATAACATCAATGATGTTCTATTTGAATGTTCACGACTTATAACTTAGCGAAAACTTCACATAAGAACTGATATAGTATATTCACCATAAATATACAAATATGAATAGAGAACAGACTAAGATGGATTTAAAAAACTATGTATCTTTGATGATCATCTTTTGTGCCGTCTACTATGATCGAGTAACCTATGCAAATTTAAAACTTATACTATATTATTAATCTCTATACTATATTATTAAATATCTATACTATATATACATATGAATACATATAAGTTTTAATATTTTATATATATATATATATATATATATATATATATATATATAAAGTGTAAACAATGAAAAATAAAATAAAACAGAGATATAATTTAAAAGTTATTAAATTATTAAATACTTATATGTATATATATAAGGTGACCCGAAATTCGAGAATAATATTACTGCAGCATAATGCTTTTTGAAGAATTAATTAATAATTAAATAAATGTTTATATATATAAAACTAAATTTTTAGATATTTCAATCAAGCATCTTTTTTGTACACATACATTTATATTTTATTGTTTTATTTGAGAAACCTTTTAGATAAAGATAATGCAGCATCATTTCACGTATGATGAAAAATAATGACAGAATTAACAATTCGCTTACAGAAATTTAATACTGGCCAATTTAGTACTAAAAGACGCTAATTAATTACGTATTTAGTACTAAAAACACTGAATAAAAATGCTTCTAATACTTAAACTATGTTATTAATTACTATCTTTTAGTATGAAATTTCTGTAAGATAATTAATAAAGAGAAAGAAAGTAGAAATGCAGAAACTTCGGATTAGTTTTTAAAACGTTCTCACCTGTTGCTATTAACTTTAAAGAAGCGTTTATAAATAGAAGTTAAAAAAAGAAAAAATCGCTTATTATATGAACAAATTACAGTATTATAAGCGAAACCTTTAAAAAATTAATAAGTTTCTTATTTGTAATCCTTATTAATAGCTGTTCATGACCAAAAATATATTAATGTCAAATACATTAAGCCGCATTTTAAAAAATTTAATATAATATCTTCTTTATCTTAATAATCTTTATTAAAAATGTATTAAAAATGTTGCAAATTAATTGAAATATAATCGACTTGTGAAAAATTAAAAAGAATTATAACTAAAAAACAGTGAAACAGAGATTGAACCGATAGAAATCTTTTATACATCACATATAACAGAAAATTAAATAGAGAAAGAAAAAAGCAAATTAAAATATAAAATATTACTTACCATTTGAAATTGATTGTTAAACAACTAAAATATTATCATATATATTTTCATAAAATATTGTATCTATTTGTATTAATTTAAGGAACTGTGCATTTAAGAAACAGAGTGACAGGCCAAAAATACTTATCTTTAGCTTGTAGCTGTTAATTATTTACTATGAAACTTCAATGTCAATAATTTATTATGAAACTTTAATGTTATGAAAAACAACAAAAAAATATATATTAACAATTAAACAATAGATTAAAAAAGAAGTTAAAAACTAATTTTAACTGAGATGTAATATAATAAACAGTTTCGTTAAAAAAACGATTAAATTTTTAAATCATAATCTTCACCTTAAATATAACCGCCATTGAAAATTATTATTTTTAAAAAGTTACACTTGGACAATAAGACATTTAAGATTAAACTAAGGAATCACGGCTCATTGATAAAAATGATTGACATAATTTCTTAATTTCTAGGTAAAATAGATGATTTTGGTGTTAATTCAATCTTAAATGTTTTATTGTCCAATTGTAGCTTTTTAAAAATAATAATTTTCAACGAAATGGCGGTTGTATATATATATATATACATCAGTCAAAAATTAAACTTTTTAACTCGTTTTTTTTTATTGTGTTAAAATGTGTATTTTTATTTCCTATATTAAAATTCTATAGTGAATTATTAACAGCATAACTACAAGCTAAAAGCAAATTTATTTCTTAACCCATTATCCTGGTATATCTCTTTAACTTTCTTCGCGATCACGTCATTCCCTATCAATATACACAACTTACTTGAATTTGTAATGTATCACTATTCGAAATAAAGTTTTTCCTTCATTAGTTCGCAATCATCAAGTAGTGAGTACTAGGATACTCCATAAGTAAAACTCAAAATCGATTACTCTACATTAAAAATTGAAGATGCAAAAAAGATCTTAAATTTGTTATTAAATAAAAAAATATGATTATGAGATAAACGCAATTAAAACAGGGAGAACGGATAAGAATATAAAAAAAGAATAATTCAGAAAAGATGTATCTCAAAAGACGGATTACTCACCTGTTGCTGTCAGATTCTGTCGGATCTTGCGTTTCTGCAGAGAGACAAGAATGACACGAGGTACGTTCTTGAACTATTAAAAGACAGGAAATGTCGAATCCTATCGTGTCTCCTCTTGCCAGGGAATGAAACTGATTTTTATTCGCGGATAAGCGGTCCTTCGTTCTCACGCGACTGCGACAATTTAACTTCCTCACTGTGAGTCACCGGACGACGTCCGACGCCGAATACCGCGACTACGGTGTCTGCGCCCGGAAATGATGGCGAGAGCGTCGCGACGCCGGCCTTTATACATGTATGTGTGTGTATGTGTGTGTACGCGTCGGCGCCCCTATGAAGCATGTATGAAGATCCCCTTTCTTTCTCACCCTCCATGAACCGCGCCATCCCTTCTCACGCTCACGATCGGGATGAGGCGTCGCGACGCGCGTATATGCGTAAAAACAGATTTATACTGAGACGGGATGATGCATGACGCACAAGCGGTTCCCACGTCGCTCAGTTACAATGGCGAATCAAATTGTTTGGCGGCGTAACAGGATAATCGCGGATCGTACCATTTGCTAATCACCTGCAAGATAGAAAATGAATTTTTGATGCGGACTACTTCGTTTAATCTTAATTTTGAGCAGCTATTCTCCAACAGAAATATAAAGGAATTGTTTCTAAAAAGGACAATCATAAAAAATTATCTTTTAAAAGAATTATGAGTAATTTATAATAATAATTAATTATATATACATAATAATAATAATACACAAATTATTAATTTTCTCCTATATACTATAATATGCCATGTGACTTCACGGAAAAAAAAATGTTTCTGGCTACAACTAATTCTGATTAGCTGAAATTGCATTAACTATGAAATTACTATTATAGTTATAAAATTTGCTGCTATAGCTAATATAAGGGCGTAATAGCAAAGTATGTACATCTGTTACAGATCAATTTATTTAGCAACATGAAATTAGTTGTCATAGTCGGATATGTCCGTGTAAAAGTAAATTGTCTTTACACAGCTAAATATGTTTTGCTGAAACAGTACCTGCTATCAAATTGTCTATTACATAGAAAATGTTTGCTACAATGATCAATATATCGACATAATAACAAAATGCTTGTCTGTTACAATGATAATATTTAAGCTAATGGAAATTAGACCTTGCAGACACGACATTAGGTATTCATATAATGCTATTGAATTAGTTGCCAAACCTACTTTGTGGCAGTTTAATCTTTTTTATTCGATGTTTATTCGATTCTTTAATAGAATATAATCATCTTTAATAGAATATAATCATAAAATTCGTATAAAATAGTATTATCGCAAAAACTATTACGTGACACATTAAATGTCTCGCTGTTCACGAGAAAACATATGACTCGAGTGATAAAAAGATTATTATAGAATATCATCGCGCAAGTAAGTTGACGCCTCCACGTATTATAAAGTTTCGAATAAAAGGGTAAATTATATTCTCATTAGATTATGCTTGTTACTTGGAGTATTACAATTTTATCTTGCAAAAATCCATTGTCTTTGCTTTGATTTACGACTTTTCTTTGACATACAGCATCATTCTTAATAATTTATAATTACAACGTCGCATCTTCCGTAAATGACCTATGTATGTTCGCCGGATTTCTTGCTTGAGTCAAGTTTCCTTGGACTTCTTTGGACGAAGTTTCCCCCGTAAACTCGCGCTGTTCGTACGAAGGAGAACAACTCGATACTAAATCCGGCGGTGATATGGTTAAACATTAAACAGGTTATCCACCATTATGCGTGTGACAAAAGATTTTCATGGGATTTCCTGCTAAATCACTCATAAACGAACGTGTAGACTCGTTGTTTGCTCGTTCGTTAGACTCTTCGTTGCGCTGCACTGTCGTAAAAGTTTTCGCCTGTGAAAATGTCTTACGAGAGATGATGAAAATTCAAGTGAAGTATTTGCGTCGATGACGAGTCGCATGAAACTAAAAACCACATCTTATTTGATAATACGCGAGAATTTCAGGTGTGAAAAAAACAGATCCTTTCGAACGTTCTTACGAGGTTCTCTCTTTTGTCAAAAAATGACTCATGCTCGAGGTTAAAAAAATCGTTAAAAAATTGATAAAAAGCTATTCCTGTTTTCGATACCTCGCCTCTCGGAAGACCTTTGATTTTTCCTGGGATTCTAAATTTGATCTCGGTTAAGTTCTTCCTACATATACAGTACATATACAGTGATCAACAAATAAATCAAATAAAAAATATCTTTGTACATTTTGTATTACGCAACATTTACAACATTTACATACGGAAAAAAACACTGAAAGCTTCACTGATTCAGCAAATCTATAGTCGTAATATACAGACAGTCAATTTTCTATGTTAAAATATCAGTAGTAAAGTTGACAGTTGAATAACATTAGCGATTTTTTAAACCATCAAATCTTCTTATAGCTATCGATGTTGAATTCGCGTAAATTATAGGTTTGCTGTACCACCGAATTAATTTTTTTTCCGTGCACTCTCATTAGCCCTTTCCTGACGTTTTACAATTAATAATAATAGAGAATACACGTACCTTTCTTATTAATTCAATCATTTAATTATATTGATCGAGGAAAATGTCACGAACATTTGCTCCTATCAAAAAGTTATAAATATAAAATTTAATTAAAGTTAGTTGGTTACGCGTCAGAAAGCATGCGCCTCGTGTAATTAGTTAATTTATGGAAAAGATGAGAATGACACCTAAGCTAATAGATTTTTATCAAAACTACACATAATTATCGATATTTTTTTTGAAGACATCCGTAATTAAATGATACGCCTAAAATAAAACGCATAAAACATCTTATTTTTTTCTTAAGAATCTATAACGTATCATTAATCTCGAATTATTATTTCAAGAATAGAGACGCGAATAAGCAATAAGAAATACCAAGAAAAAATGCCGGAAACTTAATACGATTTTAGGAACGTGCTTTTTATCTATTCGTTCTGTTCTGTTTTTCTATATAAAAATGTAAATTGCAGCGTTATTATGAGTGAATGTGCAGAATTTTTTCTTAAAATTTATCCTGAAAAGTATTTCTGGGACAACATTATATTTCGAAGAATTTTATATAAATTTTTCTTATTTATTAATAAAATTATAACAAAATATAAAATAAATTTGTTTAATTTTATTGAAGTGCATAAGTAAAAATCTTTAAAATATTATATTGTACTATAATTACCATATTTTCAGGGTAAATTAAAACAAAAATTTCTCCGTTTGCATTTAATTTGTTCTTTCGAATTTATCGGACGCATTTCGTTCTACATGTGCGAAGGTGTTCATATATAATATATAATACGATAAGAATAAAAATGATAAGAATGAAATATGATAAGAGAAAAAAATAAAAAGACACACTTTGCTTAATAGATTTATTATTCTTGTAAAAGATGTCCTTGAATATCAGTCTGGTAACATGCGATGATAACGCGAAAACGGACAAATGCTGGTCGATTTCCACATGAATTAAACATCGGACAGTGCCATTGTGCACTAAGCGTCCCGACAATGATCGGCATCTCAATCATGAGTGATGCTTCGATATTAACCTGATTTCACTTGAAATCTTTTATCGTGACTGCCAAAGAGACCGATAACTTCTTTAATAAAGTACGGGTCGTAAATCGTCTGTCATTTACATCCATGATTCTTTCTCTCTCTCCTACGATTCTCGACTGAATATCATGCGACCGATCAATACTTGTACTCAAAGGGAACAAAGATGAAAGAGTATATATTAGCGATGCAACAGAGCAGGAGAAGCAAAGATAAGAACGCTCGAGAATGTTGTCTTTCTTGCGTAATTAATCTTTATGGTCATTCTTGTTAAATGATTACTTCGGAGAATTCTCACGTGCTCGGAGAGAGAAATTTTTTAACGTTTTCTCACACTCGAAGGAGCTAAAAAGACGTAAATGGCATTGTTCTGCCGCTTATTCTCGTGTTGTATCCCCATGTGGATATTAATCTTTTTAACGTGACGTAAAACAGAATTATTTTCACATTTACGGCGAAAATATAAATGACAAGATAAAGAGTTAACAGAAGTAATGCAAAAACTGCAATTTCGGTAAATCTTATCATTAGCATCTTTAATTGCGCACAATAAAGAAAGTATTGCTTCCTAATTAATTGCATTACTCTCTAATTGAGAGTGATTAATGAAACGTGATACTTATTGAATATTTCATTACCGGAATATCATTTCATCAGCGATCAAGATATGTCTACAAGATAAATTCGAATAATTAAAAATTAATTCTAAAGAGTTTGATGTCTTCTTAGCAAACTTAACAAATTTAATTCTATGAAATACGTTTTTAAATACAAATTGCAATTTTTTAATGAAACATGTTTTATTCATTTTTTATTAATATGAAAATATTAATATATAACAATATTGGGAAACTTGATGATAACAGATAAAACAAAATTAACAAACAATATATTGGGTTGTCCGAAAAGTTCGTGCAGCAAAAAATTTTAATTTAATAAATGTATACTAAAATTTAAATCTTCTGCGTTTCAATTTTCCTTCAAAATCGGCACGAACTTTTTGGACAACCCAATAATAAGAGCCAATTTTACCAACGCCCAGTTACTTGATCCGCCGATTAAATTTAAGAATTGCCAAACTGCTGAACTGAAAACTTATCAACTCTAACATAATTTCTTGACAATAAATCTATTACAAAATATGTAAAAGTACTCGAAACGTATTTCTATTTCTAATTAATTATCTGCTAATCTTTTTCCTTACAGTG
>Ga0157364_1001075_pt1 | contig 22143 bp, 16 predicted proteins | sample AttsexASBM2_FD_111476 | JGI IMG/M metagenome (GOLD analysis project Ga0157364, IMG submission 111476) | Fungus gardens microbial communities from leaf cutter ant in Ribeirão Preto, State of São Paulo, Brazil - Atta sexdens ASBM2 | ecosystem: Host-associated > Fungi > Mycelium > Unclassified ...
TGACTGATAAACCCTAACCCGAGTTGTTCTAAAAATGAGAAATTAAAAGAAAAAGTAAAGTAAAGTAAAATAAAAATGAAAAAGGAAAAATAAAAATAAAGTCCACCGTCGACGATCTTGACACCATGGTTCTTCAGACATTTCCAGTGGATGGAGTTCTCTAGATTTTTTCATGTACTGTACCTTGTTTTTCTGGTATTTTGTATATTCTTGAACATATTTCTTGATGTCTTCTTTAATTCCTGGCCACCAATAATTTCTCTTGATCAATTTGAGTATTCTTTGTTGTCCTAGATGTCCTACATCTGCTGGATTATGATTTTCTTGTAGGATTTGTTCTCATATTTTCTGATTATTTGGAATATATATTCTTTCTTCCACGTAGATAATTCTGTCTTTTTTCTATGCCTGTCCATCATTCTTTTACAGTTTTTCAGTATTATTCCTCTGTATTTCCTCTAGTAATATAGTTTTTTCTACTACTTGGTTTCTTTGAATAATTGTTACTTCTGCTATGGTGTTACTTTTTGTCTATATTTCATTTTTTAGCATCTGAACATCTTTGTTGTCTTCCTTGGTATTATCAGAATTGAAAACAATGAACTTGGTTTCTATTTTATTTTCTCTCATTTTCCTTTTATTTTTTCTTATTTTTTATCAAAAGAGTACAAGACAAAGAAGACAAAGTGTGACACCATCACAAGTCACATGACACATTCACAGAAGTCACACACTCACATGATACAGAGAAGGGTATAGAAAGTTCTGGAACAAGATGAAGTCATATAACATAGCAAAGACATGTTGGCCTTATGGATAAAGCATGGTCTTTAGGATAGGTTAGAATTAACTTAGCACAGACCCTCACAAAAAGGTATATAAAGTAGACTAGATTGTAGTAGAAACTCTATCGAGTTCTCTTGTATTACTCAATACAAGAGTGTGTCTTTTACTCAACACAGAGTTTAAGTCATAACAGGTATCCACTTAGTCTTTTCTTGATAAAACATCAGCCTTGGTGTTCATTTTCCCTGGTATGTGGCATAAATTACAAAATCATCCATATAGTTTGCTAACACTCCTTCATGCAGTAGTTTCTGGAATATACTGTTCATTATCCTTTGGAATATTCCTGGTGAATTACATAGTCTGAAGTATATTACTTTGGGTTTGAATAAGCCTTTATTGGTCAAAAAGACTGCTTTTCATTCATTCTCTTCTTTGATTTGTATGTTGTTGTATCTCTAGATGAGATCCAGTTTATTGAAATACTTTGCCTCTTTTAATTTTGTTTATAACTTCTTTAATTAGAAGTAATAGTGTCTTGTCCTTGATCATATACTGGTTCAATTTCCAGTAATCTTGTACCAATTGTAATGACCTATCTTTCTTTGGAATGTAGAAACATGGTGCTACATATCTTGAACTTGATTCTATGATTAATCCTGCCTTGAGTTGTTCATCCAGCCATTGGTTCAATACTTCATCTTCTTTGATTGTCATTACATAGGCTTTGGCATTGAGTTCCTTTGGTGCTTCTTCTATAAGGTTAATTTTGTGATCCCATTCTTGTTGTTCCAGTAACTTTTTGAACTTTTTCTTATTGAACAGATGTGTAAAAGGTTGAATATATTCTGGAAGGTCTTCTGGGTTCATTGAATCTGGTTCTTTTCCAATTTCCTGTTGTCCTTTATCTTGTGTGTCTATTGTCTGTGCCCTTCTTGTTTTAAACATAACATTCTGATGACTTGTCCTACATGATCTTGGGCATCTTGTAAATCATACTGTATTTTTTTCCAGTTCACTTATAGATTGTGTTTGACTAACCAGTTGTGTTCTAAGAATATGTCCATGCCATTTAAATCTGTTACTGCCATATTGATTTGTTTTCTGTGTCTGTTAATTTCTACCTTCAGTAGTGCAAATCTTGTTACTTCTCCATTCTTGGTACTATCTACATTAAATACTTCAAATGAGATATCTGCCAGTCTTGTCTTAATTTTTTCTTCCTTAACTAATTACTCATCAATTCCTATATAAGTGCATCTGGAATTCACTAATGCTTGAAGTTGTAGTTCTTTTCCATTCTTTGTTTTGATTTTTGCTTGCATGTTTAGCTCTCTCTCTTTTGTCAGAATTAAGAATAAGGGACTTGGACTTTATTTTTATTTCATTTTCCTTTTATTTTATTTTATCTTATATAGAAAAAGAATGAAGAAGATAAAAGCATGATACCATCACAAGTCACATGACATGGTCACAGATCAGGTGACAGAGAGAAGGGTATAGAAGTTTTCAGAACATGATGACATTATCCAACATGGTAACTCCATATTGGCCTTACAATTACCACATGGCCTTTAGGGTAGGTTAGGAATAGCTTAGCATAGACCAGGATAGAAAGGTATATAAGGTAGACTAACTTGTAGAAGAAACTCTATTGAGTTCTCTTGTGTACTTCAATACAAGAGTTGTCTTTTGTCATCACTCTAAAAAGACTTAAGGCATAACATCTTTGTTGTTCCATTAGTGGGGAATAACATATCAATTCTGGGCTTTAATTATAGAGGTCCTTTATACCATGCCTACTCAGAACTATCTCCAAAATCCTATTCTTTGTCTCTCTCTTCTGTGTCTATTTCTTCTTGTATACTTCTATTCTTTATCTTCTACCCTGATTGGCAGTCTTTGGTAATATGTCTAATCTTTTTTTATTTGTAGCACTTCCTAGTATCTCGTTTCTTCTTTAGTTTCTTGTAGTCTTTTGCTATATGTCTATATACATTACAATTAAAGCACTTAGGCTTTCCATCTTTGTCAAAGTTGTCTTTGGCCTTCTCAATGTCCATGGGTATGCCTCTTCCTCCATATGTTGTTTCTGATCCTGTTTCATAGTCTTGTCTTTCTTCTGTGGATTCATATCCCTGTCTGACTGAGGTAATTGCTACCTTCCATTCTTTGAGTGTTTCAGGAGCTGTCATTGATAGATATCCCAGTATCATTTTGATAATGTCCATTCATACATTCTTTTTTAACAAGAAAATAGCATGTGATTTGTCTGTATCAGTCTTCATAGCCAATGCTTCAAACTCTATCATAAAGTCCGCTATGTGTTTCTTTCCTTGCTTGAATGTCTCAATCTTTCATTCAGCATCTACTGCCTTACTCTTGTTACTGAACATGGTCTTGATCTCTCATACAAATTCATCCCAATCCTGGGTTCCTATTTCTTCATTTAGCTCATTGAGCTTCTTTTGGGCATAAATCTCAGCTATGCCCCCTCTAAGGTAGGCAAGGATTTCTGTGATCCTATTATCTGTTTCTATGACTCATTTACTTTTGAGGAATAATCTAATTCCTCTCCACTAGTCTTCAAATTTCATCCTGTCCCTATTGAACTATTCTAGATCTGGGACTATATTCTTAAGCAATCCTGCCTACTTGTTCTGTATGTTTGCTAGTGCTAGTGCTGTCAACATATTGTCTGTATACTCTGTGGTTCTCTCTGAGATGTCTTCTGTGATATTTAGTGATCCTAGTCACTCTGATAGTGCCTCTATCTCATATTCTTGATGTTGACTCATCTTACTATCTGTAGCTTACACCGCAACTCTGTTTCTGTCTTTTTGATGGTCTAAAACCATAGATGTCTCTTCAGTGGCCTAACCACTATGTACTCTCCTTTTGCAAGATGAGTCTGATGATGCTTTACCAAATGTTATGACCTTAGACTTGGCTTAGGTTGCAACTTAGGCAAAGACTTGAGTAAGAGAGTAGAAATGAGTCAATTGGTAAAGCATAAAGATACAGGACAGTATCTACTACTATATATATCTATTGACAATGAGGACAATGCATGGTAATTGCATGTTAAATAAGTCACAGAACATGAGGAATATAAAAGGACACAACACCTACTACATGAGGTACTGGCTGATATAACTACAGCACAGCTGATCATTATGTCATGTAGAATACTCTAGAATGTTTAGTCCATAAAATAACCACATTGTGAACATGAGGGGTTGATCATAACACTAGACAGTAAAATACAGTTAGTTGATCTATATATAAGCAGATATAAATGTAGAAGTATATCTGGAACTGATTAGAATGTTATCAAAGATCAGGTGATAGATGTCTCAAATATCTTGAAAGTTGGTCTATAATAATATAGTGATATGGTATTAAGAAAAGAAGAAGCAAAAAATTCTTCCTTTTGTATTAACTTATAAGATGGTTATGTGAACTCCAAACAACTCAATAAAACTTCAAAGATTTAGTTCTAAGAGAAGAATACTATTATATGTCAAAGTTTAAACTCTGAATATGAATATCTTTTATAGCAGACTTACTCTCACACCAAACCCTGCAAGTAACTCATTTTTTATAGTAGAGTTGCTCTCTTCAAAACCCTATGAATATTTAGTCTTCCACAGTAGAGTTTACTTCTATTCAGTCTCTATATCCAATCAGTATCTTACTATAGATTATTTCAATCAAATATCTATCCTGCTTGAGGCTGTGCATAGACTTTAGATACTATTTAAGAACTAGTAGATACTTTGTAATCTTTAGTCTGATAATTGGCCATAGTCTTTACCACTATCATATACCTATCTAAACACATCCAATCTATCTGACTCAATCACAGATAATGCTTACATAACATCTGCTCTACTCAAAACATCTGTAGAAATAAATATTTTTTCTCTAGTCTATAACACTTTTCTAGTGTAGATTAACCTAGTTTTATTTCATGATAAATTACTCTATAACTGGTCACATAACTTTCTTATGATCTCCATGAAACTATGGACTTCATTCTGAGAACTTGAAAGTATCCAGAGTAATTACCTATTCTCTCTGCTTCTTGGATATAGTCTTAATTATTTAAGATACACAGATACTCTATAGTTTCTTATCTTGAAAATTAACCAGAGTTGGCACTGATATAAATGCCCATGTTCGGACACTTGAATTTCCTCATGTTCTACTACTTCTTAGTACTCTCTTTCCAAATATGACTATTATAATATACAAAGGTGCAACATATCCACTGAAGCCAAGGTCACCTCTGATTCACATCTGTATATCTCAAATAAAGCTCCCATGCTTCATCTAACATTTTCTGTAATTTTTCCATAGATGGTGTCCTCTTCCAAGTATGTTCCATACTCTAATAATTATTCTTAACACTAAACTCCAGCATTAACAATGATATACTTATACCATCAGTCTCATTATCTTGAACTCTGTTTACCACCATCTGAAGTTGCAACCAAGTGACAAGTAGATGATACAGCACATAAACTAAAGCCAAGGTTATTCTGAAAGTTTACAACTCTACTATAAGAAGATCTAACTTTTCAGACTTTTCATTCCATTTATTCAAGTAGAGTCTCTCAATGCTGAACACTACAGAATTTACTATAGATCTCTCTATCTCACAATATGACTGAACCCTACTGCAGAACTCATGGACTTTCTTGCTATCAGCAGCAGAACTTTGTATATGTATACTATCCTTTTAGAAGATTCACTAGATTACTGCTTGTTATTTCCTCATCATCATCAAATACATTCTGCTTTTTCAGGTAATGTTATAGTTACTTCTATCCAGGTTTCTAACCATCTGCATATCATCATTCTGATGATTAGCTCAGTATTGTTTTGTTAGATTGCAATAGACTACAGAATATTTAGAATAATAGCCATTCTTTGGAAATATTATCCTGTTCTCTTAGATTTTCCTAAAGGTTGGTTGTGTTTGATTATTAGCTATGAGCAATAGAACTTAAGTTTTCCTGAAGATTATAAACTTTGTATAACCCCACAGACTTTTTCCTGTGTATTATTTTGTTAGAAATAGATTATGCCTTGGCGTTTAAGATTCACAGAAGATGCATGGAAGAGTGGATAAGGTGTTGGAACTTATCCATGATATATAGAACACAGATTTTGAATAATATTTGACTTTTAGCTTATATGCTGTACCTCTACATGTTGTATTGGTCATATATTTTCAAGAGAGGCCTCTAAGGAGTCAGGATATGATAAATACTTAGAGAAGTGAGGTATATTGCTACCAATACTAGAGTTGAGTGCTGGTTTTAGTCAAATAATAAGATATCATAGTGTAACTATCTGACTTATATACTAAGTATTCTGCTTAAGATAGTAACTATGAAATGAAGACTTGTAAGCAATTACTTTATTCTTAGATAGTTTTTCAAATGTTAGATAAGATTTTCATGGAGTTGCTAAAAAGTCTAGCAAAGATATTTAAGGAGTAGTCAATGAAGAAATAGAAAAATTGATCTATTATCATATGCTAAATCTAATTCTAAAAATGGCCCATCTTCTATGGTAATGTTATTCATCCACACATTCATTCATAATCTATTCTATATGGTAGTGATAGTTTATCTAATCTCCTATCAGTCTTTTATTACTAAAACCTCTGCTTGAGACTATACTATGAGACATCTAAGTTTTCCTTTAATTATATTTTATAGTAATATGACACACTTCTTATTAGTACTTACTCCTCTTGGACTTTGGTTATCTTCTGAAGTTACAACCTCATAGTAGATAAACAGTATAAAAGCTGAAACCAAGGTCATTCTGCAAAGTCTATGACTCCAGGCATCTTATATGAGTTTCCATACTCAGTACAAACTTTGAGCAGACATTGTGGACTTTTGCTCTCCAGTGTGAACTGCACCTAACAGTATTATCAGACTTCTAAGTCTACTATTGCTTCTGTTGCAGTTTTGTCTGTATTCCTTCAGCTTTCAAGTTGCTTATTATGACTTGAGTCTCAAAGTTAGACAAAAGACACACTCTTGCATTAAGTAATACAAGAGAACTTGATGGAGTTTCTATTACAAACTAGTTTACCTTATATACTATAGATTGTAGTCTATGTGTATATTATAACTAACCTACTCTAAATACTATATACTCTTTATAAGGCCAATATACTAATGCTATGCTATATAAGATCATCTGTTCCAAAATCTTCTACAACCTTCTCTGTATGTTATAACATATAATATATGACTGTGATCTATATGACTATACTGTAATAGGTATTACATCTATCATACTTTGTAACAATCATACATAACATCATACTCCACTTTCTTACCTAAGTCTAATATTGAAAATATAAATTAAAACTAAAAATAAAAAACATTTTTTTGCTACAACTTTTTAACTCACTAGAGATCAATTTCTGTTTTTCTTCTCAGGACACTGTTCAATTCTATCTCTTGTTTAGACAAACATACTATAGTACTAAAAATAACTTCACTAATAAGGCCATTCTTTTCCTCAGTTTCTTACTCAAACTATTCAAGTAGCCTAGATAGTTTTTCTTGTCCTAAGTTCTAATATTATTCCTATGAACAACAATCCTAATTAGAAGGATGATTTTACTACTAATCCATCTAATAATTCTCAAAACTTATCTACTCACTTCTAATGAAAATTCCAATGTAGTGTTAGATATAGTTTAGACCTTGTTATCTGAAATCTAATAATAGTCCTTTGAAAGTCCAGAATGAGTAGTTCATATGTTATTTGAGAGCATGGAAAGCAGGAGTTAGAACAATCTTTCACTTCAGCTTGTATGCTATACCTCTACAAGTTATATTGGTCATATAATTTGGATGAGAAACTTAGAAAAGGACTAGCAGACAAGTCTACTAGAAGGTGGAAGATGTATCATCACTAATACTAGAAGTTAGTGATAATTTTAGTTAATTTTCAGAATAAGGATTTTACAGTATAAACTACTGGTATATATACTAAGTATGCTATCTAGAATAGTTATTTAGAATAGAAATCCATAGAGTTAGTAAGAGTCCAGCAAAGATGTCCAAGATAGAATAGAGGTATGTGATCTATACTGGAAGAAATTAGAGAGAGTGGATAAGAGAGATATATTATCCATGGGTTAGAATAAATATGGCTAGATTGGAATGTGATATGTAGTGATAATATTAATGAACAACTGGCTGATATCCTTAGTTAGATTGCTGATACTCTTAATTCTAATATTACAACTTAGAACTAAACGAGTAGTTAAAAGAAGAACCTTGTATAGGGTTTATACAAGAGAACTCAATAGAGTTCCTAGTATAAAGTGTCTACCTTATACACACTATAGTTGGTCTGTGTAAGACCTTATCTAATTTATCTTAAAGGCTATGTGTTATTCATAAGATTAATATATGATGAACATACTATACAATATTGTTGTTCTAGAGCTTTCTATGTCATTTTATGTGACATTTGTGACATTTTGTAACAGTCACATATGATATCATACTAACTCCTTACTCTAAGTCCAAAATAATAAAATAAATAGAAATAAAAATAAAAATAAGAAAGAATAAAAAGAAAAACAAAGTTTACTATTTTCAATTCTGATAGACAAGCTCAATAATTTTCTGTTCCAATATTACCTATACTTTTGCACAAATCTCATACAGTTTGATATGAATATCACAAAAATCAATTTTGCAATAACTTATTTTTTAGAAGTTGTCTAAGACTAGTTTAAGATAAGCTTTAACCAGAAAGATTAAGATATTTTCTAAGACTGATTATCTGATTGAAACTGCTTTGTTAATAAACTTTGTTGGCATTTTGATCTTTTAGACCTTATAAATAAAGTGGCTAACATGCTGAATAATCTTTATATAAAACCTAGCAACAAGATTTTTACCTACAATATGGATTTCATATACTATGCTTTCTAACTAGGTTGAAGGAATGGTGTTTTATACCACAGCTACTATCAGGGTCTACCTAATTAAGTCCAAGATCCTATCTCAATAAGAAAAGCCAATCTTGTTTTAGAATATGTATGCTCTGATAATGACTATTAATCATTGCTACTAAAAGTGCAATTGTAAGTGATAGGTAGAAAAAGAGGCCCTTGAGTCTCACTATAGGAAGTAAGATAAGACTTTCTCTTCTATGGTCTCTCAAAATTGATCTCAATTATTTCTGATAGCTTTGTTTGCTAAATTGGTATCTTTTAAAACATTTAATTTATCATCTTTCTGTTATATTCTGATCTAGTTATATTTATCCCAACCTACAGATAACACCTCTCTTTTATCCATACTCTCTAATCTCTTTTGGTATGAATTACTTATCTCTATTTCATCTCAGATATCTTTGCTAGACCCTTGCTGACTCTATGGATCTTCATTTCTGATATCTGAGGATTATTAGAAACTAGAATAATACTTAGCAGTCTTCATTCTAGATAACTACCTTAGATAATATACTTAGTATATAAAGCTGGTAGTTTATATTGTAAGCTTTATCCTAAAAATCAACTAAAAATAGCACTAACTTAGTAACAATATACCTCTCACCTTCCAGTAAACTTGTCTACCAGTTTTATCCTGAGTTTATCATTCAAAATATATAATTAGTACAACTTATAGAGATATAGTATACAAGCTAAAGTTAAAGGTTGTTTTGCATACTTGAACAATATACAAAATACTCATTTAGACTTCTGGAAGTCCTTCATCAGATCTCAGATAATGTGGTGTGAACCATGTCTAATACTTCTACTACCAAGAAGTAGTCTAATTTTCCATAAGTAGATCTCTTTTCTAAGCTGGCCAACAATAGCAAGTTAACTAGTAATAAGTATAAGAAACAGTTCAATAATAATCTCTATTATGGAGTTGGAGACTATAGGTTAGACTTCTGTTCTAAAGAGCAAACTATGGTCTTTTCCAAGATTCATATTGCTTTAGTAGCTATTAATCCTTTTACAGCTATTTCTTAGATATTTTTGGAAAAAAAGAGCAACCTCTAAGATTCTGCATAGATTGAGAACCATATTGAACTTCTCTATATAGTAATAAGTCCTATTTATTGCTTTATAAACTCAAATTTTATAAATATTCACAACCCAAAGACCTCTATAATCCTGTCAATTACCTTCTACTTGTTTGATAGCTTGTCAAATAGCAACATCTTTAAAATTATTGCTATTCATGTAATTTTTTCCTCTAGTTAATATATAACTCTGAAATTTTATGTCATCTTGCTTGTTTCTTTCTGCTCTTTGGTTCTTAGATACAACTGGCTTATCTAACACAATATTTTAATTGATTAGATAAATAAGTTAATAACTTTCTATCTATCTTTGCAGAAAAATCTTGCTTTATTTTACATTATAGCTAATACTCTATTAGCAATCTATCAACTCTTATGTCATAATACACTTGAGCTCTGATATTTTATTTTTATTTTATTTTATTTTTGTTTATTTTTCTTAATTTAATTTTTTCTTTTTTTAGTTTTTTTCTTTTTTCTTTTTCTTTTGGACAATGAAGAGATATATGACTGCAGTCACATGATGTATCACATGACAACCATATCATAGGCCTAAAACATTGTAAAAATGACTAGAAGGAATAACATCAAGGTACATGTCTACAGTATATTGATCTCATGGTATACTCATAGATAATGTATGAACCTTAGGGTAGGGTTATTTCTTATTAGCATAGACCATGTGTAAGTAGTATATATAGTATAGAAATGCATTAGGGACTTCTTGTCAACTTCTCTTGTGATTTCTATAAGACTTTTGCTCCTATAAGACTACTTAGTACACTATTGATTATTTTGATTAGTGATTGCCACAACAGTAGAACTCAACTACTTTCTAAGAATACTGTATTATGTGGTCTCCTTTCTCTTTACTTTTTACTTATTCTCAATCAAGGGATAGCACCATCTCTTAGTCAAGAAGATATAGCCAGATTCTAGGCTTAAGAGATATACTAGCTAGATAGGTGAAGTTTAGCCATTTATTTGTACCAAATCCCACTAGTGCAGTTAGATGTACTACCTTGTGTGAATTTGTTAGATAATCTTTTTATAGTAGAAGTCTTGTGCTGCTGATATTTTTGTAATCAGTACATGCAGAGGAGTAATATTATCTAGTAATGAAGAGTCTAGTTTAGAGATTTCCTTCTTAGGGATAACAGTTTGATTAGGGTAGTAGTTAGTAGGGCAGTATAAAGTATGAAATTAAGTAAGAAGAATACCAGCTAGCACTTACAGAGGAAATATCTGAAGGAATAGTACTTAGGTTGTCAGACACCATGGCAACAACAATTATTGATATCAGTCAAGTAAATATGGAAGAATTAATTGGAGATGTGGGAGAAGAGGAAGCAACAAGACTATTAAAGCAAGTGATGGAAAACAATGTAATGTTACTAAAATTACAAAAACAATTATTGGAGTTGCAAGTAGTAGAGAATCAGAAAAGTAAGAAAGAGCAGGAAAGAGAATAAAGAAGGAAGGAAAACAAAGAAAGATGGGAAGAAGAAGAACAGATAAGAAGAAAAGAAAGAGAGGAGGAGGAAGAAATAAAGAGGATAGATGATGAGTAGAGAAGAGTAGAAGAAATGAGAATGAGAGAGGGAAAAAAAGCAGAAAAGGAGTGGAGATGGCAGGAGGCATGAGAAAAAAGAAGAGAAATGAACAGGAAAAGAGTGATGATGGAGAGGAAATATTTTGTTTGTGAAGACTTTGGATATATTACCTGTTATTGTAGAAATATGGAGAATAGGCAAAAAGAGAGACCAACACAGAGGTCCTTAAATAAATTTGAAGTACTAAAAAACAAAGTGATGAGTATAGGAGAAGGTAGTGAAAGGGAAATAAGAAAAGACAGAAAGACTATTTTAAGAGGAGAAAAATTGAAGAAGGGAAAACAGTGGAGATATAAAAGACAGAAGCAGATAAGGGTATGGAAAAGAAGAATAAATTGCTAAGAAAAGTAATGGTGAAGATAGGGTTAAAGCAGAAAGAGGATGAAGAAGGAATGATTGTAGAGGTATTATTAGACAGTAGAGTAACAGAATTGATAATGAGTTCAGAATTTGCAAAGAAAACCAGTTCAGGAAAAAGAAGTTAGATGGACTGATATATATGAGGAATATAGATGGTATCCTTAATCATGAAGGGCCAATAGAGTATACAGTGGAGATAGAACTATTTTTGAAAGGTCATAAAGAGAGAACAAAGATAGAAGTGATAAGTGGACAGAAATAAAGTGTGATATTAGAGATGCCATGGCTAGCATGCCACAATCCAGAAATCAATTAAAAGACTGGAGAAGTGAGAATGACAAGATATCCAGAGGAATGTATGAGGAAATAAAAGATGAAGCAAACAAAGCCAGGATGGTAAAAGTAGAAAGAACAAGTGCAAAGAGAAAAGAAGGAAAAATTTAGGAAACCAACAGTTGAGAAAGAAATGGAGAAAGGAAGAATAATAGAGGAGAAACAAGATGAAGAGGATGATTTAATTGAGATTAGAACAGTAGAGGAAATGGTTCCTGGAAGGTTCTATAAGTATTTGAAGGTTTTCGAAAAAAAGAAGACAGAGAGAATGCCAATGAGAAAGACATGTGATTATGCTATAGATCTCAGAGAAGAATTTGTTTTGAAAAAGGGGAATATATATCCATTATCAAGAATAAAGAGAGAGAAAGTCCAAGAGTTTGTAAAAGATTAGTTGAGAAAGGGATATATTCAACTATCAAAATCACCACAGACATCACTAGTGTTCTTTGTGGCAAAGAAGGATGGAAAATTTTGGATAGATAATATTAGAAAGAAGAAAGTATTTATAAAGATGGACTTGATGGGGGTATAACAATGTGAGGATAAAGGAAGAAGACAAGTAGAAGGCAGCATTCTCAATGCCAGAGGGTGCCTTTGAGCTGACAGTAATTTTTTTGGACTTACAAATTCACTGGAAACTTTTCAGATAATGATAAATAACTTGCTTAGAAATATGATAGAGGTAGGAGATGTAGCAGTGTTTATTGGTGATGTGATGGTAGGAACAGAGACAGAGGAAGGACACAACAAAATTGTGGAAGAAGTACCGAGGAGGATGGTAGAGAATGATCTATTTGTAAAATCTGAAAAATGTGTGTGAAAGGTTAGAGAAATCAGATTTTTAGGAGTGATAATAGGGCCAGATGATGTGAGAATGGAAAAGGAGAAGGTTCAGAGAGTAGTGGATTAGCCAGTGCTTCAAAGTGTAAAAGATGTGTAGAAGTTTTTGAGGTTGACAAACTACTACAGACAGTTTGTCAAAGATTTTGCAAAGGTGGAAAAACCCTTTCATAAGATGATGAGAAAAGAGGTAAAGTAGAATTAGAGAGAAAGGTAGAAGAAGGTATTTGAGGAGCTGAAGGAGAGGTTTATGGTGGAGCCAGTCTTGGTAACACTAGACTTAAATAAAGAGATGAGAGTAGAAGTGGATACATCATACTTTGTAATGGGAGAAGTGTTGTTGATGAAGTGTGAAGATGAGAAGTGGACACCAGTAGCTTATATTTTGAAGTCATTGAATAAAGCTGAAAGAAACTATGAAATTCATAATAAAGAAATGTTGGCAATAATTAGGTGTTTAGAGGTATGGAGGCATTTCTTAGAAGGTGCTAAGAGTCAGTTTGAAATATAGGCTGACCACAAAAACTTGGAGTATTTTATGAAAGCTCTAAAGTTGAATTGAAGACAGGCTAGATAATTCTTATATTTGTCAAGATTTGATTTCATCTTGAAGCATGTAGCTGGCAAGAGTATGAGACAAGCAGATAATTTGAGTAGAAGAGCAGACTGGACTAAAGAAGTAGAAAGTGATAATGAAAATCAAGTAATGTTGAAAAAGGAGTGGTTAGAAATTAGAGTGATGGAGAAGGGGTAGTTGTTGATTGAATAAGCTGAAGAAGAAATTATAGAAAAGATTAAAAAATCAGAAGCAAAAGATGATGAAGTGGTAAAAGCAGTAGAAGCAATAAAGAAGGCAGGAGTTAAAGTATTGAGGAATGATGAGTGGCAGATGGAAGATAAGTTAGTATTGAAGGAGGTGAAGGTGTATGTTACAAAGGATGAGAGTTTGAGGCTGGAGATTATTTGACTATATCATGATATGCTGATAACAAAACATAGAGGTCAGTGAAAGATAGTAGAATTGGTTACTAGAAATTATTGGTGGCCAGAAGTTACTAAGAAGATGAAATGATATATGAAGAGATGTGATCAGTGTCAGAGGATGAAGAATAGGGCAGAGTGTTATGGGACGCTTTGGACATGAACAATTTTTATTTTCTTTTTCTTTTATTTTCTGACTTTATAGGAATTTTGTTTTCTTTTTCTTTTCTTTTGGACGATGAAGAGGCATATGACCCTGCAGTCACATGACATGTCATATGATGTGATGTCATTGGCCTAGAAGGTGGTGGAAGAATCTAGAAGATGACGTCAGGGCACATGGATATAACATGGTGATCTTGAGGCAAATATGAGGAAGGGGCATGGACATAAGGGCAGGGTTAATTATTAGTAGCACAGACCATGAGGACTTTGTATATATAGGACCCTAATTAAGCAGAGACTCTTTGTTGAGTTCTCTTGTGAAATTCCCACTTGATATCTGTCTTAAGAGATTTATTGCTTGTGTGATCATTTGTCCTTGTGATAAGTGGTTGTCACAACACAGAGATGCCAGTGGGAAAATTGAAACCAAATACAGTGCCAGAAAGACTATAGCAATATATATCAGTGCACTTTATTACAAAGTTACCAGTATTTAAGGGTCATGAATCAATTTTGGTAATATATAATAGGTTTTCAAAAATGTTGTATTTTATTGTGATGACAAAAAATATGATGGAAGGATTAGCAAAGCTGTTTAGGGACAATGTGTGGAAGTTGTATAGACTACCAGAGTGTATAATTTTGGACAGAGAACTGTAGTTTGCAGTGAGGTTGATGAAGGAGTTAAGCAAGATGTTGGGAATAGGAACAAAGCTATTGACAATCTTTCATTCACAGACAGATAGACAGATAGAGAGGACAAATTAGGAGCTGGAATAATACTTAAGAATGTATATTGATCATAGGCAAGTTAGAATGGTTGGCAACTACAGATTTTGCCTCTAACAACAAAGTACATATAGCTACAAAGTTATCACTGTTCAAAGTTAACTATGAAAGAGAACCAAGGATAGGCTTTGAGATAAGAAAAAAGGAAAAGTATGTGAAGAAAATGAAGAAGGCACATGAGAAAGTGAAGGCAGTATTGACAAAATCACAAGAGAAAATGAAAAAATATGCAGATAGGAATAGAAAGGAGGCAGTTGAGTATAAGGTGGGAGATAAGGTATTGTTAAGTACAAAAGATTTAATGTGGCAGATGAGGAATAGAGAGACAAAGAAGTTGATAGAGAAGTTTATGGAACTATATAGAATTAAGAAAATTATACCAGATAATATGGTGGAGTTGGAGTTACTGATATTGATAAAAATTCACCTAGTGTTTAATATGAGTAGAATAGTATTGTATTAGGAGCAGATAGAGAGACAGAAGAAGATCCCACTTCCTCTAGTAGAAATAGAGAAAGAAAAAGAATATGAAGTAGAAAAGATATTAAATAGGAGAGATGTGAGGGAAAAACCAAAGTATTTGGTCAGGTAGAAGGGATATACAGCATAGGAAGATACTTGGGAGGGGTTGGAAAACTTAGAAAATATGATGGACTTAATGAAAGAATTTAAGAAAGAGATTAGGAAAGAGAAGATAAAAAAAGTACAAATAAGAAAAGAAAAGGGAAAGAAAAAGACATTGAATCCAAAAGCAGAGGTGTTTAAGAGGAGTGAATTACTAGGGAAGTATACAGCAAAAATTTTGTTTGGATAGGACTACTACAAACTCAAGATCTTAGTATTAGTCAAGTGAATGAATCTTATATTAGGTTAACACAAGAGAATTCAATAGAGAACTCTATACAGACTTGTCTATCTTATATACTAAAACTAATGGTCTGTGCTCTACTACTCTAGCCTACCCTAAATGACCATGTATTTTCCTTAAGGTCTACATATATATAATATGTTGTATGATGTCATCATCCTAGAAGCTTCTACCATCTTTTATTATGTCATGTGATTGTGTGATGATGTGACAATGACAGTGTTATAGTGTGACAGTTTGTAACAGTGACTTGTGACATCACATTAAATCCTAACCCTAGATTCAAAATAGAAAATAAATCAAAATAAAATAAATAAAGTCCACTTTTCGCAACTCTGATAGAGACAATGAGAAGTTTGAGAATGAATATTTGAAGAAGTTAGAGAGAAGTTGGGCAAGATGGAAAGGAAAAAGAAAGCAGAACCTTAGAAAGATACTATTATAGTATGCTTAAACTCTATATTTTAATATACACATTGTGTACTTATAGACAACACATAAACATTAGGATAGAGTTATTTATCATTAGTACAGACCATGTGTACTTGTATAAATAGTGTAGAAGTGCATTGGAAACTCCTTGTTGAGTTTTCTTGTGATCTCCACAAGATACTTCACCTATAAGTTTATCTTAGTGGTTTTATAGTTCTGTTAAAGAGCTCAAGTGTCTCTTTTATATCAGTTTTATATCTAAAAAAATACACTCTTTAGCTACCTCTTCCTAAGATTTTTGCTACAGCAGTATATACCATTGTCAGGTGTAGTTCACACTAGGAGATGAAAGTCTGTGGAGTTGGCTCAGAAATTCACAGAGTTACATACTCTGTGAAAAGAATTAAATAATGTGAACTTGTAGAATGACCTTAGCTTCAGCTTATATACTGTGCTATCTGTTTGCTGTGTAGTCACAACTTCAGAGGAATAAATAAAGTCTGAGATAGAAGTGAGTACTGATTGGGTGTATTGCTGTTGAACATCAGAGATTGAGTTCAATAAGAGTTATCTTCATCAATTGTCAGACTAATAAATTACAGTGTAACTACTAGTCTTATATACAAGTCAGATATATAGAAGATACTTGGGGTTTTAGTGTATTATTCCAAGCAGAGGTTTCAGTAGTGAGACACTGACAAGAGTAAGATAGGAGAACTCAGTTATGGAAGACCAAGTTTGATAGAAGTATCTTCATTATGGAAGACTGAATATCCTGATTATTGCACTACTGCTATGGAACATGTTGTAAGAAGAGTGGCCATTACAGAAGACATGCTTGTATTGTAGATATTGGAATGATAGTATTGCTGCGGGAACATATCTTCAGAATAGGTAAACTTGACATATGATACCAAGAACCAAAACCCTGTATTTCTCATCAATTCCATGGAGTCTGAATGACAACCCAGAATATGCACAGTAGTAGAATATTATTAGATTACTATTTCTGTATTTAAGAGTGTAGCTACTATATACTATTCTTCAGTCTGATTATCAACTTGAACTGTACCACACTTACATTTATCCATCCAAACTCCTAACATCCAAAATTATGACCATGCAAATATTATTTATTGAAGCCAAGGTCAAATTATCCATGCAGCACTACTTTCAGCTTCTTTCAAAATTTGCCTTGTTAATGCATCTTTCCATCTTTGCCTTTTATACTATCATTGCAGATAAACCTAATAAGTGTAAATTGTCTTGAGTACACAATCAATTTGGGGGATTTCTTTTAAGGCATATATAAGTGAGTTTGCTTCTTGTAAGAGCTTCCTCAAGTTTATTTCTACTACATTATTCCAGTATCCATGTCTAGTAAACCTACTGGAGAGTCTGTCAACTTTGGGCTCTCTCTATATAGCTGTTGAATTTTTTACTAAGCTTACTATAAGCATTCTAAGATGGATGTTTTATTTTCTTATGGTTTCTAACTATTCATAGCACATCTTTCTCAAGCACTTAGATAGTAATGCTAGTGCTCTTGTAAAAGCTGATCCATCAAGTATGATTCATCTATAACATAGAAACAGAGCATAAAAATTGCCCAGCTTGTCCAAAACATATCCAACTTGAGCACAGAGATATTGTCTATAGAATTGTTAGATACAATTCACATCTCATTATCCAAGATCCAGTAGGACATCTTAGAAGTCCAAATATATTATATAGTGTATTATCTGAGAACATAGAAGATGGGTCAGAACAACCTTTAGCTTCAGCTTGTGTATTATATCTCTACTAATTGTACTAGTTGCATATTTTGAAAGTGAACTTGGAGAGACTTAGTAGATAAAGACTACCAGAGGGTAGCAAGGTATATCATCACCAACACTGGAAATAGGTGTCAGTTTTAGTCAATTTTCAGGATAACTAATACTATCAGAATCAAAGATAGTAAACTTAATATTTTTTTCTATTTTTTTTCTATTTCTTTAGACTTAAGGTTAGGGGTTAACATGACATCACATGTGACTATCACAAATTGTCACACATCAGTCACAAGTCATAATCACATGAAATATTATAGAAGGTCCTAGAATAAAATAACATCATACAGTATGTATTATATATAGCCCTTTAGGGTAGGCTAAGATGAGTATAGTATAGATCAGTAGTCTAGTATATATAAGATAGACAATCTTGTACTTGAAACTCTATTGAGTTCTCTTGTGTAATCTCTATACAAAGTTCTTTCTTTTAATCCACTCTAAAATCTTAAGTTCATAACATTAGAACTTAATTCCACTTCTGAGACTACTCAGCACTAGGCATCCTCAAACTTATTCTCTTACCATCCTTGACCAAAAAGCAACACTGCTCTTTAGTCAAGAAGATATAGCTGGATCCTAGACTTAATATCAGAAGCTAAGATAGTGGACTTGTCTTTTCACCATTCTAGTTTCTCATGTAAAGTTTTTTTATTTTTCACTCAGACTTTTTCTATCTTGTTTCTCTCTTTCCTCTTTTCCTCTTATTCCAAAAATAGAAGAAACAAGGTTCTGTGACAAAATATAACAACTGCCATGTGAAACACTCACATCATAATCACCATCACAATATTATATGATATCATACATTATAAAAGATAGAATGACTTTATTTATATAGACTTATAACATTTAGGATAGGCTAGATATAGGTGTGCACAGACCATGCACCAAAGATATATAAAGTAGACAATTTTGTACTAAGAATCTTACTGAGTTCTTTAATGCCCAACAATATTAGTTCCTTCTTTCGACTAAACTCTTAGACTTAAGTTGTAACACTTAAGAGATGTACTAGCTAGGCAGAGGAAGCCTAGTTATTTACATTACATCAAAGCTCACTAGTGCTTTGTAAATATATTGTCTTGTGTAAATGTGATAGTTATTTTTTCATAGTAAAAACCTCATACTGCTAGTCTCTTTGTGATCAGTCTATGTAGAGGAATAGTAGATGTCCTTCTGATTCTATCTAAAGTAAAATGACTTTCTCAAATCAAAATCATATACAGTTTTCTTAGAACAGTAGTTGGTAGTTTAGATAGTCAGTAGATAATAAGAGATGAACAAGAAGAGTACTAGTAGTACTTACTAAGATAGTATCAAGTTCAGAGTATGATTCTGAGAGTGAAACCAGCACAAGCTCCTCTTCTTCACCACCCATACCACCACCACCATTACTATCTCTGATTGATTCATCCCCAGTATATTCAAATGTAAATTATCACGACTTACACCAAATAATAAGACAGCAATAGAAATAGCTTGTAGCAATACAGATACAAATCCAATTACTATTAATAGTAGAAAGAGTGACAGAAAGACAAGCAGCAGCAGCAGCAAAAGAAGGCCCCCAACCCAACACTGGATCAAATATAAAAGTGGCAAAGCCACAAATGTTTGATAGGACCACAAACAATGTTTTGAAATTTCTGACAGCTTGTAGACTATATATAAGAATGAGAATGAGAGATGCAATAGTAAAAGAACAATTATAATGAGTATTATCATATATGTAGGGAGGATCAGCAGATATCTAGAAGAAAAATATAATGGAGGATTTGGAAAGAGGATTATTAAAATATGAAACAGTAGGAAAATTTCTGGCAGATCTAAAAAAAGAATTTAGAGAAGAAGACAATTGTTACAAACTCAAGACTTTAGAGTGAGTCAAGAGAAAGAATCTTATAATAGGGTTAATACAAGAAAACTTGATAGAGAACTCTGTACAAGATTGTCTATCTTATATACCTAGACTGATAGTCTGTGCTACTACTATAATTAGCCTACCCTAAATGACCATATGTCTGCCTTAAGATCAACATATGTTTAACATGTTATATGACATCTTTTTTTTCTAGATCCTTCCATAATGTTTCTTATAATATGTGATCATGTGATCTGTGACCAATGTGTGAAACTGAGTCATGCCATATAATGTCACATTAAACCCTAACCCTAAATAAAATAAAATAAATAGAGTCTAATATTCACAACTCTAACAACAATAAAATAGTAAAAGTGACAGAATCAAAGAGGATAGAACAGAAAAGTAAGATGATGAAGGAATTCATGCAGGAGTTCAAAAGAGTAGCAAGAGGAAGATATGAAGAAAGATTATTAATCAAAGAATTCAAACAAGGAATAAATAGAACTATTTAGTAAAGACTCATGGAGTTAGAATGCAAACCAGAGATCATCAAACAATGGTATGAAAGAGTAACAAATTTAGATAGGTATTGGAGGAAGAGTAGGAAAGAAGAGAAATAGAAGCTCCATCTCAAGAACAGAACACCAGGACACAAGGTCAATGACTGTCTCAGTCCCAGATCTAGCCTAGATAATAGGAGGCTTCTCAACAATAGATGCTAGCAAAGCCTACACCAATAAAGGGAGTGGAATGAATGAATATAACTATGATAAACCTAAATAAATGGGCAAGGCCTATACCTAGGCAAGACACATATGCTATAAATGTGGATAGAAAAAGAAACTGTTATAACTATAGTGGTTTTGGACACATTACTAGGAATTGTGAAAAGAGAAAGGAAGCTTGAATATAAATAAAAATTAGAATAATGGACAAAACAGTAATTTAAATAGGAATAAGAATCTGATAGTCCTTGATTAGGTTCTAGAAATACCAATAGGTTTGCAATACTCAGTAAAGTAATAGACAATATGTTATATATATATTTTTTTAAAATCACCGATTTATTACATGGGTGCGAGGGTAGACTATGGTAGCCACTTTGTAACTATATACATTCAAATAGGCACAACATAAAAGGAAGAACAAAAGGAGAGAGAAAAAATAAAAGGACAAACTATAAAGAAAAGAAGAAGAAGAATGAAAGAAAATAAGAAAATAAGAGAGGAGCAAAATTTAAAACAATAAAGTGGAATAATGAGTAACACAAGTGAAAAGTGATTAAATGAACAAAAAAGCACTTGGGTTGAATTGGAGAAATAGAATGAAATGGGCTAGAGTGTCCCTTCTCAGATTCCAATAATTATTAAACCTACGACATTCATGAAGAATGTGTCGTCTTGTTTCGATAGGGTAAAAACCACAGGAGCAGTCAAATCTTTCTCTAGGGAAGAATTTTAATCGGAATTCTCCTGTTAGAGCATAATTGGTGATGGCTCTTGAGACTCAAGTGTATAGTGAATTTGAGTGGCCGAATTGAGAAAGCCATAGACCACCTTTGAAACTTGATGGTTTGATAGGATTTAAATCGTCATCTAGAAGATCAAGGAAATTTCTCCCTTTAGAATCAGATGCTTAGAAGGTCATCCTCCACTGCAAAAGGATTGAATCACACTTGGATTTTTTGCAGAAATCCCAGGATGATTTGCATGGGAATGATGGGATTGATACCATATTCTTGGTTTCTTTGTCAACTGTATGGTGAAGGGGCCACTGTTGTTTGCTGGGGCAGTCCCAAAATTTGATACAGTTATGAATGTTTTTAGAGAAGAATTCTCTAAGTTTCTGGAATATTACAGCTGAGTGGATTTGATATGGATGAGCAGAAGAGTCAAAGATCTTTCTTGTAACATGGAGAGAGTTAGTGATGATGATTATGCAGTTGGTGTTGGAGATGGTGGCTGCTTGGTTAATGCTGCATTGGATAGCGGAAAGCTCGGCCTCAGCTGTGGTTACATTGATGGCCCTATGTAAGGTTTTGACTGTTATAAGACGAGAGTATGGACAGACTTTATGTAGGGTTAGGGTTAGGACAGTAGTTATTTATTAGTCTACAACGGAAGAGGGTTAGGAGATAGGCACGTGACCTGGAAGTCATGTGACAGAGGCTAGAGCGGTCTGGAA
>Ga0157364_1001076_pt1 | contig 22139 bp, 15 predicted proteins | sample AttsexASBM2_FD_111476 | JGI IMG/M metagenome (GOLD analysis project Ga0157364, IMG submission 111476) | Fungus gardens microbial communities from leaf cutter ant in Ribeirão Preto, State of São Paulo, Brazil - Atta sexdens ASBM2 | ecosystem: Host-associated > Fungi > Mycelium > Unclassified ...
AGGATTGAATATCCTTGACTTTCTTGGGTTCCGGCCAGTCTTGAATAATCTTTACTTTGTCGTTGGACATGGTAAGGCCAGAGGGAGAAAGGATATATTCCAGATATTCTACTGACTCAGAGTGGAATTCACATTTCTCTGCTTTGGCATAAAGACCAGCCTTGCGAAGGCGCTTGAGTACTTCTTTTACATGCTGGTGATGCTCGGACACGTTATTCGAGTAAATGAGTATATCATCCAGATAGATCACAACACAGACATCCAAAAGATTGGAGAAAATGTCATTCATAAATTGCTGGAAAGCCATGGGAGCATTGGTAAGGCTGAAGGGCATTATAGACCATTCAAATGATCCATAGCATGTCCTAAAGGCAGTTTTCCATTCATCACTGTCAGCGATGCAAACCAAGTGGTAAGCATAGCAAAGATCTATCTTTGAGTAGACCCAAGCTTTGCAAGGTGAGTCCAGTAGGTCAGAGATGAGCGGGAGTGGATAACAATCCTTTTTAGAGATACAGTTGAGACTGCGGAAGTTGATATAAAGATGCAGTGAACCATCTTTCTTTTTAACAAATAAGACCGGTGCACCATGCGGAGATAAGGTTGGTCAGATAAAACCCATGTTGAGATTTTCCTCAATGAATTCCTTCAGAGCCTCTTGTTCAGATGCTGAAAGAGAGTGTATAGGACCAACTGGAGGTTGAGCACCCTCTTCCAGATTGATTTTGAGGTCATAAGGACGATGAGGAGGGAGAGATTCAGCTTTAGTCTTGCTGAAGACATTGGCAAATTCGTGATACTTGGAGGGAACGTTGGACAGATCAGGAGTTTCTGCAAGTTTTGTGGAGTTGGCCTGAATGTCTGAAGAACGAAGACAGAGTTTGAAATTGTGGGAGCCTGGAAGTTTTGATGCACACAAGAATGCTGCAGCACCAATGATAGCGATGTTAGGTCACCCAGAGTTAGACATAGAGGTCTCAGATGCAGGTATGGAAACCGCAGAGTCCGATGATTGCAGAGGAGTGTCCAAAAAGGACGGAGATGCCAATGGTGTGTTGGCTGTAATGCAAGAAGGAGCGAGATTTTCCTGCAAAGATGGATGGAAGTTTATTGACCCATTTACCCAATCAATCAGCAGATTGTGTCAGGCGAGCCAGTTGTATCCAAGGACCAAAGAGCAGGAAGAATCAAGCAGAGTGATATAGAAGTCCAGATTCATACAATCACCAGTGGAAAAAATTATGGACAAATTGGCAATTTCGGAGATGGTACTGTTAGATGAACCATCAAATAAGCAGAGAGCAACCAGAGGAGTTGCAGATGTCTTCCAGTGGCGAGTATCCACAAATTTAGAGTCTACAAAACAATGAGTAGACCCGGAGTCAACAAGAGCTTGGAACAGGATTTTATTAAGGTGATCCTAACTAAGGATCAAGGGAGAAGTAAGGGAAACAAAAAGTGAATGAGGGTTGGAAAGAGCAGATGCGTTGAGTCAAATCAGACTCATTGCTGCACAGGGAAGTTCAATGTGGCCCTCAGTCTGTGCAGAGTTCTGGGGATTACTCTCTATTCTTCCGAGGGTTTCTTGGAAACAGCTGCCAGAGTATCAGCAGTTGCTGAAGCACCATGGCCTTTGGGAGAGACCATGGTCTGCTTCTTGGGACAGGAGTCCAACTTATGGTCTCCTATACCACAATAGAGGCACAGATTGTTTTCAAGACGCTTCTTGCACTCGTTGCTAGTCAACTTTCCATTGCTGGCCAGCTTGGAAGAGAGGTCCACCCATGGAGTGTTAGGTTGTTTCTTGGAAGTGGGGGACGGAGATGGCTTAGAGGAAGGGTTCTTGGTGGACAAGGCCACTGGAGACAGATTTGCCTTGCTCTGGGAGGTCATGACAGAACCAGAGGTGGAAGCTTTTCCTTGCTTCCGGAAGTGAGACTCAAGGGCCTCTTTCTCCGCCTGCCTTGCATGGTAGTGTTCACAATCTTGTTCCCAGTAGCAGTGATCGATAGTCATTGCTAAGGCATACATTTCCTAGAATGAGGTGGGTTTTCCTTGTTCCCGGGTAGAGATAGGATCCTGGATCCGATTGGGGAGCCCCTGGTAGTAACGATGGCACAGAACACTATTCCCTCAACCTAATTGGGAGGCATAGCACATGAAGTTCACATTGTAAGTGGAAATCTTGTCGCTGGGCTTTATGTGGAGATTATCCAGCATGTTGGCCGCTTCACCAATGGGGTCTGAGGGACCAAAATGTCAACATAACTCATCCACAAATAGGTTCCAGTCAGAGAGCCAGTCTTGAAGGATGCCCTAGTCTTCTTGGTTGAGGCCCATCTCAAACCAGTCTTGGGCTACTCCAGTAAGGTAGGTTATTGCGAAGTTGATTTTCACAATGTCCATGTCAAATCATGCTAGATTAGTGCGGAAGTATAGGCGGCATTGGAACAAGAAATTATTGAGCTTGTCAGACTCAGTGCCACTGAAAGTGTCAGGGATACGGGCTTTAGTTCCTCTTGAATTAGTATTGGGTCCAGGGGTCTGATTAGAATTAAGTGTGTTAGCAAGTTGGCTGAGTACCTCAGCCAATTGTTCATTAGTATTTTTGCTCTGACGGGGTTTTGACTGTGAGCGAGTAGAGGAAGTAGGTCTATTAGCTGTTAAATTAGTATTAGGATTAGTAGTGGGAGCATCCTCCCAATTAGGATCATTGTCTGCAGGGACAATACTTGGACCAGGAACAGGCAAAACTGTCTGGCCAGGTTAGATTGTACTAGAAGAAGACCTTGGAGATGAATGGCCTCGTTAATGAATTTGTCTTGAGTGTCATGGCACATTTGGTGGATAAGCCATCTGGTCACTGAAACACGAGATCATGTTGAAGGGTGTCCCAAGCAGTGGGACTGGAGTTGAAGAATTACGGCGAGAAGAAGCCATTTGAACTTTGAAGTGCGAAGTGGAATGGATTGCAGATGGAACTGCTCAGAAGCGACAGCAGACTTAGGAGTCTGATAATACTGTCAGGTGTGGTTCACACCAGAGTGAAAGTCCACGGAGTGGACTCGGAAATGAGCAGACTTGTGGAACAACCTTGGCTTCAGCTTATGTGTTGCGCTGTCTGTCTGCCGCATAGTCGCAACTTCAGATGATAGGAAGAAGTCTGAGATAGAAGTGAGTGCTGAATGGTGTGTCGCCGTTGAATACCGGAGATCGAGTTCAATAAGAGATTATCTTTGTCGATTATCAGACTAGCAAATTACAATGTAACTACTAGTCTTATATACAAACTGATAGTATAGGAGATACTCGGGGTTTCAGTGGTAAAACTTCTATTACCCTGAGCGGAAGTTTCAGTGTTGAGACACTGACAGGATTAACTCCATCATGGAAGACTGAGTTGAATAGGAGTATCTCTGTTATGGAAGACGGAATACCCGGAGGGTTGCAGCACCACCATAAAACGTGTTGCGAGAAAGGTGGCTGCTGTGGAAGACGGACTTGTATGATTTGAAGGTGGTTTCACTGTGGGGATGTTATTTCCAGACAGGTGGACCTGCATATGACAACTCTATGGAATTTGATGTGAAATAGAGAGACTCTTGTCTGTAAAGTAATGAGTGATTAGAATAGAATATAATCTGTTCTAGAAGAGAGTAGGTGTATTTGGATAAGTTTGTCATTATTTAGGATAGATGGCAGATGTTATTGATTAGTATGTAATACTTAGTTGTAATTTGAGCTAAGCTTAGGATTTGTTATGATTGACACCTCAAGGATTCAGCATGGTTTAGGGTTAAGAGTCATAATGACATAATCAGCTGTGCCAAAGTAGTATCAGTCAGCACCTTATGTAGTAGGTACTATATCCTTGCTTCTTCCTTATATTTTATAACTCGTTTGCATTATGTACAATGGACCATTACCTTGTGTTAGACTCATATATATAGTATAGAAGTATATCTGTATCTTTATGCTTTACCACTTGTAATTCATTTCTTCTTCTTTAACTCAAGTCTTTGCCTAAGTCACAACCTGAGCTCAAAGCTATAGTTATAATAGGATTATAGTATTTGGTAAAGTATTATCAGACTCACCTTGGAAAATTAGAGTGCATAGTGGTTAGATTACTAGAATATCATAACAGTTAGGCTGTTGGAGAACTATTAAAACAATTTTGTGGTAAAACTATAGACAAATGGTTAAGCTGTTTAAAGAATAGTAATAAGACAATATTATAACAAGAAAGATCATAGACAGAATAGACAAGACCAGATACAGATTATTGTGGTAGATATCATGAATAGATAATATGAATAGACATAGTCAAGAAATAACAGACATTGAAGTACTAGAAGTAATATTAGGATTGTTGAGGATCACTAAAGAATATATCTTGGACAGAAATAAAACTATAAAGCTAGTATTATCAGAAGAGATGTCAATGGCATCTATACTGGCAATACACAATGAAACAGCATAGGCAGTTATGCTAAAGAGTATGGTCCCAGACCCAGAAGATTTGATGGTAACTAGACAAAATTTGAAGACTGGTAGAGAGAGATCCAATTATTCCTTAAGAGTAACAAAGTTATAGTAATAAATGACAAGATCATCACAATTTTAGCTTGATTTAGAGGAGATATAACAGAAATCTATACACAAAAGAAAATTGACTAAATGGAAAAAGAAGATAGTGTCCAAGATTAGAATGATTTTGTTAAAGAAGTTAAGATAGTATTTAGCAACAAGAATAAGGTAGCAGATACTGAATGGAAAATTGAAATGTTCAAGCAAGGAAAAAAGCATATAGCAGACTTCATGATAGAGTTTGAAGCATTAGCTATGAAGACTAAAACCAACAATATGTATACAATATTTTTGCTGAAAAAGAATGTCAGGAGCAATATAATCAAGACTGTACTAAGATATCTGCCCATAACAGTACCAGAGATACTCAAAGAGTGTTAGGTGGTAATTATCTTAGTCAGACAAGTATATAAATCCATAGAAGGTAGACAATACTATAGGACAGGATTAAGAATTATCTATAGAGGAAAAGAAGCACCTATGAATATTGGGAAGTCCAAAGATAACTATAACAAGAATGGGAAACCTAGGTATTTTGACTATAATATTTATGAATATATGGTAAAGGATTGCTGGAAGCCAAAAAAAAGAGAAGAAAACTAGAAAGTGTTACAAGTGTGATAAAAGGAGACATCTTGTAAATAATTGTAGGTCAGAACAAAAGATAAAGAACAGAAGCATACAAGAAGAGATAGATAATAAAGATAGTGGCAAAGAGGAGAGTTTTGTTAGAGGTTCAGAGTAGGTACAGTATAACAAATCTCCATACATAACAAATTTCTTAATTGATATGCTATTCCACAATAAAGAGATAACAAAGAGAGAGAACTCAATATATATACAAATATGAAAACATCAAATAGAAAGGAATTATGACTCAAGATACTGGTTGATTTAGAATATACCTATACTGGAATTGATAAACAAATAGTGAAAAAAGAATGGATTAGAATCTATGGACAAATCATTCAAGATTTTCAATATAGATAGAACTAAAAATAGAGAAGTAATGAGATTTATACCACCTGAATTAGAAATCAATGGATACACAAAAAAATTGATATAGCAGTTATAGACTTAAATAGCATGGACATGTTCTTGGGATAAAAAAGAGCAGATCTCTATAACTAGTACAGGATTACAGAAAGTTGAGCCAATATACAATAAAGAATAATACATTATTACTATTAATTGGAGAAGTAATCAACAAACTCAAGAATACAAAATACTTTAACAAATTGGATCTTATCTGAAGATACAATAGTATACAAATCAAAGAAGACAATGAATGAAAAATAGCATTCTTGACAGACAAGAGACTATTTGAACTAAAAGTGATGTATTTTGGTTTATGCAACTCATTAGGAATATTTTAATATCTGCCAAGATTAAAAAAGAGCTTAAAGAAAGGATAGTACAATTTCTAAAGATAGCAAAGAAACACAATCTCTGTTTCAAACAGTCAAAATCACATTTTGATGCTGAGGAAATACCCATTTTAGGAGTAGCAGTTAGACAAGGGAAAGTACAAATAGAAAACAATAAAGTTAAAGCAATCAAGGAATAGAAAACTCCCACCAAGATAAAAGAAGTAGAAAGCTTCTTAGAATTCACAAATTTCTACAGATACTTTATTAAGAACTTCAGTCATATAGCAAAACCTCTCAATGAACTCAAGGGCAAAAAAGACTGGAAATAGAAAGAAGAACACCAAAAGGCATTCAAAGGATTAAAGGAAAAGATTATAAGTCAACTAATACTCACTCTATTTAGAAGAAAAGGAAAATTCAGAGTGGAGACAAATATATCAGAACATGTTATTAGAGAAGTTTTATCTCAGAAACAAGAAGGAAAATAGAAACCAATTGAATTTTTATCAAGGACAATACAAGCAGCCAAAAGAAATTACAAGATATAACAAAGAACTGCTGGCAATAGTGAAAGCTCTGACAAAATAGAGACAATATTTATTGGATGCCATTGAAAAGTTTGAAGTCTGAATGGATCATGAGAATCTCAAGTATCTCAGGGAACTGTGCAAACTCAATGGATGGCAAGTGAGATGATACTTTAAGCTGTAAGACTATGATCTTATTTTGCAACATATTTTAGGGAAGACAAATATAAGAGTAGATATTCTGTCAAGAAAGAATTAAGTGGATATAAAAGATGATAACAAGGATATTCAGATGCTCAAAGACAAGCTATGAACAAAAAGGGTCAACATGGAAGCAGAAATAGTAATTTTTAGAGGAAACTAACTGGTAGAAGAAACTACACTGTTGGAAGAAATTCAAAAGAATAACACAAAGGAACAAGAAGTACAGAAATAATTGGAAAAAGAGGACAATCAAGTATGAGAAGATAATAGAGTGGTATATATGAAAGGAAAAATCTAGATTCCAAATAACCAAAAGATTCAAAAACAAATTCTATAGGAAAATAATGAACTAGCAGATGTAGAATATCTAGAACAATAAAGAATGCTCAAGTTAATCAAGAGGAATTATTGGTGGCCAGGAATATAAAATGATATCAAGAAATATGTTCATAAATGCCAAAAATACTAAAAGAACAAAGTATAATATATAAAGAAAGTAGGAGAACTTCATCTATTGGAGATATCTTGAGGACTATGACAGAAAATCAGTATTGACATTATCAGACCATTACTAAGATTAAATGACAAGAATACAATAGTAGTGGTAGTGAATTGATTCACAAAGATGACTAGACTAAGAGTAACAATGATAGCAGTATTAATCGAGGAAATAGCCAAGATCTATACAGATAACACATAGAAAATCCATGGAGTTCTGAAAAAGATTCTTAGCAATAGAGGACCCCAATTTGCTTTATAATTCATAGAAGACTTAAGCAAGACACTAGGAATGAAACAAATATTATCTATGGTATACTATCATCAAACTGATAGTCAAACAGAGAGAATCAATCAAGAAGTCAAAGCATTTTTATGGCATTATATTAATTATCAGCAGCAAAGTTCCAGTACAACAACAAAAAACACTCAGATATAGAATATACTCCATTTAAGCTTAACTTTAGAAGATATCTATGAAAGGGAGATCTAACAATAAAGACAGAATTACCAAAACTAGAGACTTTCCTTAAGGAACTACAAAGAAGTTGAGAAACAGCAAAGACATTGATAGAAAAGATAAAAAAAGCTATGAAGAAGAAGTATAATAAATAAAATAAAATTCTTAAGAATTGAAGCAAGAAGACAATGTGTGGTTAGAAGTCAAAAATATCCAATCAAAACAACCTTCAAAAAAGCTGGACCAGAAAAATACAGACCTTTTGAAATTACAAAAAATATTAGCTAAGGAGCATTTTAGCTAAAGTTATCAGAAGGATGGATAATACACAACATATTCAATGAAGACTTGTTGATATAATGCAAGAAACTCCAATTCAAAGAACAGTATATAGAAATAGCACTACTACCAGATATTATCAGTGAAGAAGAAGAATATGAAGTAGAAGAAGTATAGAATCATAGAAAATGAGAACAAAGCACATAATTCTTAGTCCACTGGAAAGACTATGGAAACAAGCATGACTAATAGATAGTAAAAACAGGGTTACTACATGTCAGAGAAGTGATTCAAGATTATTAGGCAAAACTTTCAAAATAAAACTTATAAAAGAGAAGAATAAAACTCTAAATCAACATCTCAAAGCAACACAAGCATTTGAGAAACCCAAACATTATTATAAAATGAACTACTTGTTTGTGATATCTAAACCTTAGGTACACTCTTAAAGGTTTAGGAGTGATTTAGAAGTTTAATAGTGATGAAAATGATAATAAAAATCAATACAGATGTCAATGAGAATGAGAGATAATGATGTTGTTAAATCTGAGGTTTATATTAGAATTAAAGATAGTGAACTCTAATTATTTTCAATTTCTTTCTTATTTTTATTTGTTTTTTCTTCTATTTTTTATTTTGAAACTTAGGATTAGAGGTTAGCATAATGTTACATGTCACAGTCACAAAGTCACATGATCATATATCACAGTAGAATATGGTAGAAGATTCTAGAAGTAATAATATTATTATAACATATTTTACACATATCTCTTTAGAGTAGGCTAGGTTAGTGTAGTATAGACTACTAGCCAAGTGTATATAAAGTAGATATAGTATACCTAGGAGCTCCATTGAGTTCTCTTATGATAATCTAATCCAAAATTCTGTTTTTATTCCAACTCTAAGAGATTTGAATTATAATAATCTAATTTTTAGATATAGAATTATTTATATAAAATAGTAATAGTCTATGTGTAAGTTATTTCTATCATATAATCAAAACTTATATCTGATAGGGCTATCATCTATCATGGCAAATATTAGGCTAATTTTCAAAGATAACTAATTATATCATTATATAATATGCTTATATCTCTATAAATACTAATTTCTATATAATAGATGATATATCATTAGAAACTGTTTGATAAGTATTTGATTAGTACTTTTGAACATAGGAATCTATTTAATTGTTTCTAAGATAAAACTTATAGTTACTGATGGTCTAGTATCTCAATAATCTGTTGTTACTTTTATATATTGTTATAGAACACTTAAACACTAACAATTTTTATTTTTCTTTTCTTTTCTTTTCTTTTACTTTTGGACAATGAAGAGGCTTGTGACACTGCAGTCACATGACAGGTCACATGATGTAGTGTCATAGGCCTAGAACATGGTGGAAGGATCTGGAAGATGACATCAGGGCATATATATACAACATAGTAGTCTTGAGTAAGGAATGAGACAGACATGAGGTTGTAGCATGGACAATAGGGCAGGCTTAATTATTGGTAGCACAGACCAAGCATGTTTTGTATATAAAGGACTCTAATTTAGTAGAGACTCCTTGTTGAGTTCTCTTGTGAACTTCCCACATTATATCCTACTAAGAGATTTACTCGCTTGTATTATCATTTGTCATTGTAATAAGTGGTTGCCACAACATATATCCCATATATATGCAGATAGCCCTTATTTGGGGCTTTCCAGTATAACTTAGTTTGTGAAAATTAGTCTACTAGTTATAGAGATACAAGTTGAATAAAGTTTGTGATAAACATATTCTACTAATTTACAACTGCACCTACTTTTCCAAACCTATACATTACTTGCACTATTAACAACATAAGTCTTATTATGACTTTGAATAAAGAAAAGAAGAATTGGATAAAGAAATATCACAAAATAATCTGAAAATTGGAAACTATGGTAAACCTTCAATTACAAATTCAGAATCTTGCCAAACTAGTGAATATAGCAAACAATCAACTAGCAGATATTGAAACTGTCATATTACAAACTGGAGAAACTTATAGAATGTAAATTAGTAGAGATATTTATAGTATATCTGAAAAACTTAGAAATATCATTCATAGAGATATAGAGTGATAAGCTTACCACATTTAGGTTCTATTAGTCAACAAATTGAATCAATACAAAGAAAAAGAAGAAGAGATAGTAGATAAATATCTAAATACTATAAGATTTATATTAAAACTCATATCAAGATATATTATAACCAATAACTATTAATAAGAAAAAACAGAAAGAAGATATTATTCAAGATGAAGAAGTATTGTTATACAAACTTTACAACATATTCATATTCAGTTCAAGTGAAATATCATTACTAGATAACCAAATAATATAAGATGAGATTAATAATCTAGAAAAGGCATTAAATGTTATGATTTTAGACTTGGCTCAGATTGCAACTTAGGCAAAGACTTGAGTTGAGAGGTAAGAAAGGATCAATTGGTAAAGTGTAAAGATACAGAATTGTATATACAACTATATATACCTATTGTTCTTGAGAAAATCATATGACATATATATGTTTATAATATCACAAAACATAAGAAAAAGGTACCTATTATATGAGATGCTGACTAATACAACCTGTGGCACAGCTGATTATTACATCATAAGAAATGAACCCTGAACTCTATGAATATGTTGAAGTTATGTTATAGATATGAAGAGACAATTGTAACATTGAAAACACTACAATTACTTGTCAAAACAATTCCATTCACTCCTCTAGATCATTATAAAACTATCCAAGCAAATGGAGAAAAGAATAGAACATATTGGAACAATATTGTATAACAATTTTTGCAGCAGAAATATAATGTAGATATTAGTTGTTAAGAGATATTTATTAAAATCTATACAGGAGAACTACTGGATGAACCATTTTTCATAGCTAACTCCATACAAGGACAACTTATTATAAGACCTACCAAGAAGATAATAGCAACATATGTGGTTGGGAATTTAAATTCATAAGAATATGAATATTAAAATAGGAGTATTGTTATGATCCTTATGATCTATATCTTATATTACAAATGTTTGCCTGATGTTGAACATGTGTTGGAGTTTGTTTCACTTGTGACTCATATTTAACTGTATCTTATGTTATCCTTATGTTTCATTAATCAGTACCTCATGTAGCAGTGGAAACTTTATTATGTCTTTCTTATTCTTCTCTCATTGCTTTCTCAAGAATGCCTAACCTATTTCTTATGATCATTAGGTATATATAGTTGTAGATACAGTCTTGTATTCTTACACTTTACCAATTAACCATCTCCATACTCCTTTCTCAAGTATTTGTCTTATTCTGAGCTAAGCTTAGAATTGTAACATGACAGATAGTACTTGCCTCTAGGAAACTCTATTTTGTACTCTGAGAATTTCCTAGAGATGAGTTATGTACTTGATAGATTAGCATAATATATGCTTAGAATTCTCTAGAAGTTACAAACTTCATAAAATCTTGTAGACTTTGTCTAGTTGCTCTAACATGCCCTATCTGACAATATTATAGGTACATATTAAGAGTGCCAGTGGAGATATAAGTACTATTATAATCAAAGTCAGTTGCCAGAATTGTGAAAAAGAAACTTAAGAATTCTTGAATCCTCTATATTTTCTAATTTTTCTTTTTATCTTTTGGTTAGTTTTTATTTTCCAAACTTAGTTAAAAGGTGTAATATGATAGTTACAGTCATAGTATTACAAGATTAAAAGAAGAATGTGAAACATTTTAAAATAAATGATGTTATATAATATAGCCAAAGCATGTTAGCTTTATAAATTACACATGTATTATAGCAACTACTAACTAAAATAGTCAATGGCATACTAAGTAGTCTTATAACAAAAGGTGTTACAAATCAAAGACCTTAAAGTTGGTTAATGAAAAGAGTCTTGTATTGGGTTAACATAAGAGAACTCAATAGAGAATTCTGTACAGGATTGTCTATCTTATATACAAATACCTAATGGTCTATGTGAGCTATTTATAGCCTACCCTAAATGACCATATGTATGCCTTAAGGTCAACATGTAGATCACATATTGTATGACATCATCTTTCTATGTGTCATGTGACTTATGACCATATTATCTGATGTGACCTGTTGTGTGACAGCATGATCTTGTCACTCTAACCCTAACCCTAGTTCTAAAAATAGAATAAAAGAAAATAAATAGAAAAGAAAAATAGAAAAATGTTAAGTCCATCTCTTTCATTCTTAACAAAAGAGTCTTATGGAGATCACAAGAAAACTTAACAAGAAGTTTCCAATATATTACTATTCTGTATATACTAAAATACAATGGTCTATACTAGCAATAAACAACTCTACTCTAAAGTTCATATATCAGCTATATGTTACGACTTAGGTTCTTAGGACTGAACAAAAGAGGAACCTTGTATAGGGTTACACAAGAGAACTCGATAGAGAGCTCTGTACAAGGTAGTCTACTTTATATACCTTGGACTTAGTGTCCGTGCTATTTATGTCTACCCTACCCTAAACAGCCATGTGTATACCATAAGACCAACATATGTTTAACATGTTGCATGACATCATCCTTTTTATGTCCTTCTTTGCATCATGTGACTTATGACCGTGTTATCCGATATGACCTATCCGGTGATAATGTGATCTTTGTTGCTTCTCCCCATCCCTAGTTCTAAAAATAGAAAATAGGTCGAAAATGAAAATGAAAAGAAAAAAGGAGAAGTAAAAATTAAGTCCCTCTTCTGTGATCTTGACACTATAAGTATACTATATGTATACCATAAAGTAAACATATCATAGATATAGATATTGTCCTTCTAGCTTTTTTTACAATATTTTAGATTGTAACATATTATGTAATTGTAGTTACATACTTCTTTTTTTATTTTTCAATTTATTATATAGGACATGATAGCAGTCTGTGGTAACTACTTTATAACTACATACATAAAAACTAAAACTATATAAAAATAAAAAATGAAAAATAAAAATAAAGAAGAAAATAACAGGATTTACTACTAATATACTCTACTGTTACAGAGCTCCTATTGTTTCTTACTATGCCAATTCTTATTGAAATGGTTTTGCCAGTATAGATATATATTACTGTCTGCTTGATAATTCTCTTTGTAGTTAATATACTTAAAGAAATGGGGATAGAGCTTGCTCTTCTTTGTTTCAAGTCTTGAAGAATTGGTTTTCAAGTTTTCTTTGTAACACTATGCCTTTTCTTGATAGTGTTTAGATTTGTAAGGTTTATTACATTTAATATACCTGGATCTATATACTTGGCAAGCTAAAGTTGAATAATTCTACCTCTAACAGTTCTTACACTAAGAAATACCAGTACTCATATATATATTACAAATAATAGTGATATATTATCTAATGTTAAAGTGGCAATCTATAATTGCCTTTACTTTGGATCTATTTTGCAAGTTCTAGATATTGATTCATATAATAGCTGAATTGGAGTGGGAAAAAGTGTTAATAATTTGAGGTTTTGAAATGAGGATAGTGTTGAATATATGAGACTCTTTGATTACTTTTTTGGCTAGTTCAGTAGTAATCAGATTATTAGTATTTTTTATATAATAAGAAAAATCTAGAATTTTAAGATGTGATTTGGAATTTAGTAGGTAAGGATTTTTAATAAAGTTCTAATTCATGTTCTCAGATTTTTTAAGTGCTTTCTTAATAATGTTTATGTCTTAGACAGAAGTTGCTTAATTTGTTGTTATGATAATGTCAATTTTCTCCATATAGATAAAGTTAGCTAACATATTCAAATTAGCATTTTTAAGATGTCTATTAATAGAATTGATATGGAAGTTTGTACTACTTCCAATGATATTAACATTACTTTCACTCATAGAGATGATGATTTGCCTTTTTTAAAGATTCCTTTGTAGTCATGTTGACTTTAGATCTGACCAGACTTGATTTGTTGATAATGTTGCTTATCTCAATGATTTTCTTGGGAAATGCAGCCAGAAATGTGTTCTTGATATAAATAACATCTTCAATATTAATCTTTGAAGCCTATGTATACAATTTCTTATTATTAATGGGTTGAGTTAATTTACTTTTGTTTGACTTAGATGGATTAGAAGGAGAGTTCAATTTGGGAATTTTAGAAACTGCTATGGAGTCTCTAATGAAATGAAAAGAAATATATTGTTAAAAAAACTTGTTACTTTTATCTATACTAAGTCTATTCTAGCCAGACTTATAGATAATATTGATTAAATGTCATACTATAAAACTAACATTTACAAGTTTCAGAAAATCCTTTGTAGGTTTATAACCTAAGAAACATTGCTTGATAAATGTTTCTATTCTAAGAAGCAAATACATGATGTTTTAGGCATTACTGCTAAGGAATTTTTCAATCCCAAGTAATGAAATCAGAGCAAAAAAACCATTCCAAAGGTCTAGATCTACTAGTTGGTTATCATTGTAAGGAATAGCTAAAGTTTCCAATCTGTGTTTGATGCTATTATTCATATCTTAATCTTAAAGCACAGACATATTTGTTTTTGCAGGTTGCCTAGCTACAGATATGTTTACTCCTGTAAATTGCAAAACTACAGGAGATTGAGAGGAAGGGAGAGATTAGGAGATAGGAAGCAAAGCTTGCAATGCATCTCTATTAATAAGATTTGAAGAAATGCTTGTCAAAGGAAGATCCACAAACATAAGAACACCAGTAGTAGTCTCTCTTGAGCTATAAGAGACTAAATTATTCTTCTTTAGAGAAATAGGATTGGGATGACTGTCAGCCTTGTTGTAAAGGTTTCAACTGGGTTTGTTGAAGCTTGTTTTCTTGGACTTTATAGTGTAGATATTCAGAAAAGATGTTAATTAGATAGCTTTTCAAAGGAAATGTGAGTTATATTTGCTAATTCACTACTAAGTGCTATCATATAAGATAGTGGTATAAGTGAAAGAAGTGTCATAGTCACATATATCTTCATCATCTAAGGAATTAAGAAAGAGAAAAAAAAAGAAAAAAATCAAATTAAGAAAAATAAATAAAATAAAAATAAAATAAAAATAAGATATAAGAATTCAAGTATACTATGATAGCATCTTTCTTAAGATTTCATCTTTAGAAAAACTTGTCTCTTTTTCTCTTTTCATCTTATCCAACTTGTAGCAACCACTAACTAAAATAGTTAATACTACACTAAATAGTCTTATATTGCAAAGAGTTTCATGAGAATTATAAGTAAACTCAACAGAGAGTCTCTAATATATTCCTACACTATGTATACTACTATTAAAAGTCCTACTCTAAACTACATGTGTTGTCTATAAATCTACCATGCTATTACTATTACTACAAGGTAAACATACTATAGCTATATGTTATAACAACCACTAACCATAATAGTCAATAGTACACTAAGTAGTTTTATATTGCAAAGAGTCTTGTAAGGATCACAAGAGAACTCAATAAGGAGTTCCCAATATATTGCTATCCTATTTATATAAATAATTTATGGTCTGTGTTAACAATAAATAACTCTACCCTAAAGTTCATATGTTAGCTATAAGATGAATATACTATTGATATGTATCTTAATGTTATTCTTCCAGCCCTTCTTCTAGATTCTAAGTTTATGACATTATATTATGTAATATATTATATCATTGTGGTCATATATCTTTTTATTATCCAAGAAATAAGAGAAAAATAAAATAAAATAAAGAAAAAAATAAATAAAAGAAAATGAAATCTAAACTTCCTATCATTCTACTCAAACAATATTTTTGTGGTATATTTACCTAGTAATTCACTCTTTTTAAACACTTCTGCCTCTGGGTTCAATACTTTTTCTTTCCTCTTATCTTTTCTTGTTTGTACTTTTCTTATTTTCTCCTCATTAATCTTCTTCTTAAATTTTTTCACTAAGTCTATTGTATTTCCTAAATTTTCCAACCCCTCCTAAGTATCTTTTTCTGCTGTATACTTAATTAAATACTTTGGTTTTCCTCTCATATCTCTTTTATTCAATATCTTCTTTACTTTATACTTCTTTTCTCTCTCTATCTTGACTGGAGATGGTGGAATCTTTTTCTGTCTCTCTACCTACTCTTAATATGACACTATTCTACTTATACTTACTACTAGATAAATTTTCATTGACACTAGCAACTTCAACTCTACTACATTTTCTGATATAATGTTTTTTATTTTATAGAGTTCTACAAAAATTTTCATTAAATTCTTTGTCTTCCTATTTCTCATTTGCTATACCAAGTTCTTTGTACTCAATAATACTCTATCTCCTTCTTTAAACTCTACTGCTTCTCTTTTTTATTTTTATCTGCATATTTCTTCATCTTCTTCTGTAACTTCCTCAATGTTGTTTTTTCCTTCTTATATGTCTCTTTTATTTTCTTCACAAATTCCTCTGCTTTCATATGCTTTTCTTTTTTTCTTATCTTGAAACCCATCTTTAACTCTTATCTCTTATTCATAATTGACTTTGAACAGTGATAACTTTGTCACTATATATAGTGTATCTTGTTGTTGAAGGCAAACTCTGCAGTTACTAACTATTTAGACCAATTACTTTATCTATAATCAATATATATTCTTAAGTACTGCTCTAGCTTCTGATTTGTTCTCTCTATCTATTTGTCTGTTTGTGGATAAAAAGCTATTGATAGCTTTGTTTCTATCCCCAACATCTCATTCAACTTTTTTATCAACTCTGTTACAAACTATGGACCTCAGTCCAAAATCACACTCTCTGGTAATCTATGTAACTTTCACACATTGTCTCTAAACAGTCTTGCTAACCCTTTTTTTTGTTATTTTCTGTTATCATAATAAAGTATAACATTTTTGAAAACCTATTATATATTACCAAAATTGAATCATAACCCCTTGATACTGATAACTTTGTAATAAATTCCACTGATATATGTTGTCATAGTTTTTCTAGCACTGTATTTGGTCTTAATTTTCCTGCTGGCATCTTTGCCCTATTCTTCATCCTCTAACACTAATCATATTTCTTTACATATCACTTTACTTCTTTTATAACTTTTGGCCACCAATAATTTCTAGTGACCCATTCTACTATCTTCTACTGTCTTCCATATTCTACTATCAGTGTATTATGATATAGCTAAATAATCTCCAACCTCAAACATTTATCTTTTGGAACATATATCTTTTCTTCTTTCAATACTAACACTTTTTCTATCTACCACTCATTTTTTCTTAACACTTTTACCTCTGCTTTCTTTATTTCTTCCACTGCTTTTACTACTTCATTATATTTTACTTCTAATTTTTTAATCTTTTCAATAATCTTTTCAGCTCCTTTAATCAACAACTGTTCTTTCTCTGTTACTCTAATTTCTAAACACTCCTTTTTCAGCATTATTTAATTTTCATTATCTCTTTCTATACCCTCTGCCTAATCTACTCTCCTACTTAGACTGTCTGCTCTACCCATACTTGTACTGGCCACATACTTTAAGGCAAAATCAAATCTTGATAAATATAAGATCCACCTAGCCTATCCTTAATTCAACTTCTAAGCTTTCATAAAATATTCCAAGTTTTTATGATTCATCCAAATCTTGAACTAACCCTTAGTTCCTTCTAAGAAATACCTCCATGCCTCTAAACACTGAATAATTACCAACATCTCTCTTCATAATTCCTTTTAGCTTCATTTAATGACTTAGATATATAACCTACTGGTCTCCACTTCCCATTTTCACATTTTATTGATAACACTCATCGTATAACAAAGTCTGATATATTTGTCTCTACTCTTATTTCTTTGTCCAAGTCTGGTATTACCAAGACTAGTTCTATCATAAACCTCTTCTTCAATACTTCAAATAACTTCTTCTGTCTTATTTCCCACTCCTATTTCACATCTTTCCTTGTTATCTCATGAAAGAGTTTTGCTATCTTTGCAGAGTCCTTGACAAAACCATCTGTGACAATTCACCAACCCCAAAAATTTCTACATATCTTTCATGTTCTTTGGTATTAGTCAATCTACTATTTTCTGGACTTTTTTCTTCTTTATCTTCACCCTATCTGGTCCTATTACAACTTCTAAAAATCCAACCTCTCTAACCTTCTATACATATTTTTCTGATTTCATGAATAAATCATTTTCTACCATCCTTCTTAATACTTCCTCCACAATATTATTATATCCCTCTTTTGTTTTTGTTTCTACCATCACATTATCAATAAACACTACTATATCTCCTGCCTCTATTATATCTCTTAACAGATCATTTATCATTGCTTAAAAAGTTGCTAGTGAGCTTGTTAACCTGAAAAATATTACCATTGGCTTATAGGCATCTTCTGGCATTGAGAATGTAGCCTTCTACTTGTCTTCTACTTGTCTTCATCCTTAATCTATTATTATACCCCTATCTTAAGTCTATCTTCATAAACATCTTTTTTCCTATATTATCTATTAAATCTGAAATTAGTGGCAACAGATATTTGTTCTTGATTGTCCAACTGTTCATATATCTATAGTCCTACACCATCCTATTCTTTCCATCCTTCTTTGGAACAAAGAACACCAGTGACATCTGTAGTGATTTTAATAGTCAAATATACCTTTTTCTCAACTGATCTTTCAAAAACTCCTGAACTTCTTCCCTCTCTATTCTTGACAACAGTTTTATTTTTTATTTTTTTAGAACAAACCCTTCTCTGAGATCTATAGCATGATCTTATGTTTTCTTTGTCAGTATTCTCTCTGACTCTTTCTTCTCAAACACTTTCAAATACTTATAGAATCTTTTCAGAATCATCTCCTCTACTATTTTAATTTTTATCAAATCTTTCTTCTTTTCTTCTATTATTCCTGCTATCTCTATTTCTTTCTCAATTTTCAGTTTCCTAAACTCTTTCTTCTTCTCTCTTTGTGTTTTTTCTCTTCTCTATTTCTTTTTTTTCTGCTTCTGTTATCCTGGCTTTGTCTGTCTTATCTTTCACTACTTCTCACACTCATTTAGATATCTTGTCATCTTCATCTCTTCCATCTTCCAATTGATCTCAGAGTTATGATGTACTAACTATAACATCCTCAATATTATACTTCATTTCTGCTCTCCTATCACATCTATCACTGTTCTTTTCTTATGTTCTTTATAAAACAATTCTACTTCCACTATGTGCTCAATCAGTTCTTTATGATTAAAGGTACCATCTACATTCCTCATATAAATTAGCTTCTTTAGTTTCTTCTTCTTAAATATGTTCTTCTTTGTAAACTCTAAACTCATTACTAATTCTATTATCCCACTGTTCAGCAATATCTTTCTAATAATTCCATCTTTATCATTCTTCTGCTTTAATTTTATTTTTATCATAACTTCTTTCAACAATTTCTTCTTTTTCTCTTGTCTCTTACTAGGAATTTCTGCCTACATTACCTTAGTTAAAACTTTTAATTTACTACTTGAGGGCCAACATTCTAGTTTTCCAACTTCTGCTTTTTTATTCTCTTCAATTTTCCCTCTATTTTTATAATAATAAGCAATATGCTCAAAGTGTAAGTGTCATAGTATACTTAAACTCTTATATTTTATTTTGATTTTCTTTTCTTTTTATTTATTTTCTTTAATTTGATTTCTCTTTTTTCTTTTATTGTAACATGTTATATGATTATAGTTACATGCCTCTTTATCATCCAAGAAATAAAGAAAGAGAAAAGGAAAGATAAGGAGAAATTAAATCAAGAAAAATAGATAATAGAAAAAGAAAATCAAAATAAAATATAAGAGTTCAAGTATACTATGACAATATATACTTTAGAGTAGATTAGAAGTAGTATGCATACAAACTACAGTTTATAATATATAAGGTAGACTAGTTTATACTGGGAATTTCATTTGTCAGAGTTGTAAATAATAAACTTGATTTTATTCTATTTCTCTTTCCTTTTATTTTATCTATTAAGTTTCTTTTCTTTTCTTTTTTGACTTAGATGAAAGTGTGACAGTTACACAAATCACAAAGCATTACATCTATTATAGTGTTGTTACATATGTTATAGCCACACAATTATATAATATCATAAAAGGTTCTAGAATAAATGATATTATATAGCATAGTAATAATGTGTTAACTTTATAGCAAACTTTAAAATAGGTTAGTTGTTATATACACATAGGCCATGGTCTATAGTATATAAGGTAGACTATTTTGTACTTAGAACTCTATTATACTTTTTTGTACCAGATATTATAGTATGCTTGAACTTTTATATTTTATATTTATTTTATTTCTTAGACAATGAAGAGACTTGTGATGTCATAGGTCTAAGACATAGTAGAAAGAGCTGAAATAATGATATTAAGAGTATGGTTGTGATATATTTGTCTTATAATAATAGTATAGTAGACTTATAAATGATACATGTAGTTTAGGATAGAACTTGTAATAGTAGTATATATAGTATAAAAATACATTAGAAACTTCTTGTCAAGTTTTCTTATGATTCTCACAAGATACTTCACTCATAAGTTTACTTAGTATACTATTGACCATCTTGGTTAGTGGTAGCCACAACAAAAGGCCTAAGTTATAATATCATTGAGTTTTCTTGTATTTCTTAATATATAAGTATATTTTATTCCTAACTCTTAGAACTAAGTTATAACATTAGTATACTAAACCTAATATAGTATACTAGTTAAGCTATTAAGAACAGTCAAAAATAAGTTATTACTATCCTTTGAGGTAATTAAGCTATTCTTCCAGCTTTATATCAAAGTACCTTTATAATAAATAATATCAAAACCAATAAGATCAGCTCCAAATATGGGAATATGGAGAGAATCTATAAAGATGATTTTTGAGATACCAATAGGCAGGACTATCATAAGAGTGACAGATCCAATGTCTACTACAAAAATATAATAATGTCTATTAACAGTATTATTGGTAAGAGAATGGTATAAAGAAAATGAATGCTGCTCTAAAAACATATGTGAGGTTATAGCATAGTCAAGAAAAATACTATCAACAGTATTAATGATGGAAGCTATGTCAACTTGTCTGATTTTGTGACTACTACCAATAACTATAAGTATTTTTCTAACTTCCTAATTTCTAAATGACTTAATAACAATATAAGTAAAACTATCAAATTTAGTCTTTTCAGCCTTACTCTTTTTTTTTCAGACACTTGTATTGTTATTCATTTGTCTTGTGTATGTCTTGCTTCACGCTCTCTTTGTATTCGACATCACATTCTTTCCTTCTGGACTTATTTCCTTACATGAGATTGGACTGTATATTTCTTTGTGCCATGACTATTTTACTAATATACAAAATATATAAGTTGTATACTACAAAGACTGAGTCACAACTGTTCTAAGTGCAGCTGCTCTTGTTCTGGTTCCTCGCTCAACAACTTAGAGGCCTAATAGTTATAAATATGATAGCTCATATCAGCAAATCTTGACTTAGACTTGAACTTTTTTGATTTCTTTTTTCTTTAGAAAAACTACTACTACTACTAGTTCTGCTACTAGAAAAAGACTTTATAAATAATACTAACTACTTATTCTTCTGTTTCTTTTCAGTTTTTTTAATATTATGTCTTCTCTTAACACAATCATGAACAAACAAAAGCTTAGTAGTAACAATGTCCAAATTAAATACTGTACTTTTATTTAGCAAATTCTACTTCATTATATCTTTTTTTTTTTTTTAAAATCAACAATTTATTACATGGAGTGCAAAGACAGACTATGGTAGCTACTTTTGTAACTACGTACAGAAGAAGCATACTTAACAGGAAACTAAGAAAAGAAGAAAGAGAGAAAAAAGAGAAAGAGAAAGAGGTATAAAAGAACTAATCTGTTACAACTCAAAGACCTTAGGGTTGGTCAATGGGAAAAACCTTGTACTAGGTTAACATAAGAGAACTCGATAGAAAACTCTGTACAAGATAGTTTACCTTATATACCTTGGACTTATGGTCTGTGCTAGCTATTCCTACCCTACCCTAAACAGCCATGTGTATACCATAAGGCCAACATATGTTTAACATGTTGTATGACATCATCCTTCCAGAACCTTCTATGTCCTTTCTTGCATCATGTGACTTGTGACCATGTCATCTGATGTGACCTGTCATGTGACAGCATGATCTTTGTC
>Ga0157364_1001077_pt1 | contig 22136 bp, 11 predicted proteins | sample AttsexASBM2_FD_111476 | JGI IMG/M metagenome (GOLD analysis project Ga0157364, IMG submission 111476) | Fungus gardens microbial communities from leaf cutter ant in Ribeirão Preto, State of São Paulo, Brazil - Atta sexdens ASBM2 | ecosystem: Host-associated > Fungi > Mycelium > Unclassified ...
ACACAAGCAATAAATCTCTTAGGCAGATATCAAGTGGGAAGTTCACAAGAGAACTCGACAAGGAGCCTCTTCTTAATTAGAGTCTTATATACTAAATACATCTGGTCCATACTACAACCTCATGTCCACCTTATTTCTTACTCAAGGCCACCATGTGTACTCCAGGTGTCCTGACGTCATCTTCCAGACCGTTCCATCAAGTTCTAGGCTTATGACGTCACATCATGTGACCTATCATGTGACTTGCTTGTCATGTGCCTCCTTCATTGTCCTAAAAGAAAAAGAAATATAAAACCAAAAGAAAAAATAGATAAAAGAAAAATAAAATGTTAGGTTTGAAGCGTTCCATAACATTACACTACTATCTAACAATACCTCCACTGTCATCTCTTCTTGTAAATTAATTCTTTATCTTCCAGCCTAATTTTCACCATTACTTTTCTTACCATATCTTTATTGTTTAGGTTGTAGCAGAATATATTTATTACTCTACTGAGAATTGCAAATCTATTGTAATTATTAAATCCTTTTTCTTCCTTATTCTACAATTTCTTATCAAATACAAAAAAGAATATAAAAGGTTCTGAAACAAATGATATTATATAGTATAGCAACAGTATATCAACATTATGGAATACACATAAACTTTAGGATAGATTAGTTATAATGTATATACAGACCACAGTCTGTAGTATATAAGGTAAATTAGTTTATACTTAGAACTTTATCAAGTTCTTTTATATTACTCAATATAAGAGTGTATTTTCTATTTTAATCTAAAGACTTAAGTCATAATACTAGGGGTATTCTAATTCTATTAGTTTTTACTTGATTATTATATTCATTCCTCATGTCAACTTCTGTTACGATTGATGCCTTCTGGAGAATGCATGGATAAGGGTAAAGGGTATGACAATATGATTGGCTGCGCCATATGTAGTCTCAGTCAGTGCCTCATGCAGTGAGTGTTGTTACCTTGCTTTATCCTTGTGGTTTCTTCATGTCTTAATCCTCATGTATGTCTTGTTGCTGAACTATGAACTTACATAAATAGCATAGATACATTCCTGTATCCTTATGCTTTACCAATTGCACAATCCTCTTACTTCTTCTCAACCTTTGCCTAAGATTGCAACCTAAGCTTCAGCTAAGATTGTAACAACTTCTTTATTAATGGTTTTCCCTTATACTTACTTCTTCTTGCTACTTTTCTGAACTCTTATACAAACTTCTTTATTGTTTTATTTTCCTACTCTATTTTTTTCAACTCTGCTGCTTTCATTGTTTTATTATCTTTTCTCTGAGCTCTTGTCTTAAGCTAGTGAGAAATTCTTCTATTATTACAAATACCAAACTGCCATTTTTTAAATTCTCCATTATGTTCTCTCTCCAAATATCTACCAATTTTCTTTATACATAGAATAATATTTACTGTACCTGCTTCTCTACTAATATATCCTTCATTCTTATTCTTATATATAACCTGCATACTATTAAGAACCCTGAAACTTTACTTATCTCTCCATTGAATATTGGTAGTTTTGCTATTAACCCTATATTAGGTCTAAGAGAGACTCTGGTCTCTGCTACTATTTCTTTCTCTTCTATCACTTCTTGAGCTATTAGTATATATAAAACTGCTATCTGTTCTTATTACTGTTTTATAACTTGTTCAAAATTTATTGAGCTATGTTGACTTATGATAAAAAGAGGAAGAATCAATTGGTATAGAGAAAGGAGATGTATAAATAAATAGAGCAAAGCTGGTGCTAGCTTCTCTCTCTGATTCATGCTCTGAACTAGACTTAATATTAATAAGTGTTAGTAAGCTTTCTTTAAGTCTTATCTCATACTATTTACTAATTACTTATACTATTAACTACTTTCCTAATCAATTTTGTAAATAATTTCTTCCTTATTTCACTCAATTAATCAGAGAAAAAACAAAACATTTTATTTTAGTAATATTCCAAAACACTAATTCTAATAGGAGATAGAGAATAGTATCTACATTACCACTACCACTACCACCTCTTCAGGCCTTTTTAGTTTCTCTGTAGACTCCTCTTGATAGCTTCTATCTACTATCTCCTTATTCTTCTTCTTGGACTCCACTAGCCCCTACCTTATGCCAATAGTACTATAGATCTTTGCCAGCTTGGCTATATTGCAATCTTTCTCTTCCACCAAGTTCTAGAGAGACTTACCAACACTGCAGTACTTCTTGGCTATTAGAGCAACTAAATAGAAAGACTAATATATATGGATGGTTCTTTTAATAAGAAAGGATTTATTGAGCATATGATAGAAGTGAATATTTATCATCAGAGACATAGGAAAAGAACAGAGATTGATATAATCAGAGAGTAAAATTAGAGTGTAATTTTGAGAATATTATAGCTAGCTCAGTACAATCCTAAAATTGATTGGAGAACAAGTAAAGTAAAAATAACAAGATATCTAAAATAATATGAAAAGCAGTGAAGACTAAAGCAGGAAAATCCACAATAGTAGAAGTAAAAGAAAAAAAACAAGAGAAAAAAAAAGAGAAAACAATAAAAGTAAAGAATATAGCAAAAAAGTAGGAAATTTGGAATGAAAAGGAAGAAGTAGCTAAGTCTGAAGAAGAAGTCAAAAAATTGGTTCCTTAAAGTAGATCTATGTCTTTGGAAAGAAATCAAGTGAGAGAATGCTGACAAAGAAGATATAGGATTATACAATAGAAGTAAATAAAATATTTGTACTGAGAAAGGAGAAGGTATATCTATTATCAAGAGGAGAGGTTTGTGAATCTATTGAAGGACAATTGAGGAAAGAGTATATTAAACTCTCAAAGTTGTCTCAAATAGCATTAGTATTTTTTGTAGAAAAGAAAAACAGTAAGAAAATAGTACAGGACTATAGTTATTTAAATGAATGGACTGTAAAACAATTATCCTTTGTCTCTTATTTTGAACATTGTAAAAATATTAGTATGAAAAAAGTATTTACTGAATTAGACTTATGCTAGAGTTATAATTGTTATGACCTTAGGCTTGGCTCAGGTTGCAACTTAGGCAAAGACTTGAGAAAGAGATAAGAGTAGATGTAATTGGTAAAGTATAAGGATACAGTACAGTATCTACTCTATATACACTAGAAGCCTATGAGGAAAGTGTTCAGAGTATATGATGTAGATGAGTTATATTATATAAGGTAGAAGCAAGAACATTGTACCTACTACATGAGATGCTGACTGAGACATTTGTGGCACAGCCAATCATGTTGTCATTACCCTTGATCCTAGTCCATGCTGTATACAGGAGGCATCAATCATAACAACAATAATATATAAATAAAAGAGAGAAATGAGTGGAAGGTAGTATTCACAACTCCAGAAGGGTTATTTGAACCTATAGTAATGTTCTTTAAGCTTAAAAACTTTCCAGCAATATTTCAAATAATAATGAATGGGATTCTACTGATATTAATCAATACTAGAGAAGTAGCAAGTTTCTTTGATGACATTATAGTAAGAATAGAAGAGAAAGAGTGCTACAAACTTCATTCAGCTTGTATCTCCACAACCAGTGGACCGATTTTCACAAACTAAGTTGCACTGGAAAGCCCCAAATGAGGGCTATCCACACATATATGGGATGTACAAAAGCAACAACAAACAACTGAGATATCAGGTCATCAGTAACTGTAAAATCTTTGTTTACTAATATCTCATGAATTACTAGACAGATTCACATGATTAAACTTGTGTTAGAAAGTGCTCATCAAACCATTTCTGATGATATATAGTATATCTTATAGTAATAAGCATTCATAGAAATATAAGCATATCAATGTAATGATATAATTAGTTATCTTCTAAAATTAACCTGACATCTGCTATGACAGATGACAGCTCCCATCAGGTACAAGTTTTGATTATGTGATGGCAACAGCTTACACACAGACCATTACTCTTTTGTATATATACTTCTATGTCTGAGGATTAGACCTTAGACTTAACAATATCAATTATTCTTGTTGATACTACTCATCACCTATTATCATTATCTCCTTATACTGAACCTCTGAAACACCATTAAGTTCAAGCATCACAACCAGTGAGTAGCTCATTTGTGATAAAAAGATATATAGTGAGATAGTAAAAAAGATAGTAAAATGTTAGCAGAAAATGACTTATATGTGAAACTAGATAAATATAAGTAGAAGGTTAGAAAAGTGGGATTTTTGGGAGTAGTAATGGAACTAGAGGGAGTTAAGATAGAAGAAGAGAAGATGAAAGAAATATTGAATTGGCTAACTCCAAAAAAGATTAAAAATATACAGAAGTTTTTAGAACTAGCTAACTACTATTAGGAGTTTATTAAATATTTCATGCCTATAGTCAGACTACTATATAACTTAGTTAAAAAGGATCAGAAGTATAATTGGACAAAGAAGTAGGAGAAGGTATTTAGAAAATTGAAGAAAAGATTCACAAAAGAACTGGTACTAGCAGTACTAGATTTAGATAATAAAAAATAAGAGTAGAAGTGTTGTAGCAACCACTTGCTAGAACGGCACTTGTGATATGCTGACTTCAGCAAAGCTTTTAGTAGGCTATCTAGTAGTGGAGATTATAAGACAACTCAATAAGGAGCCCTCGCTGCATTGCTCCTCTATTTATATAAATACAATATGGTCCATGCTACAACAATATCTACCTGCCCTTATATTCATGCATTGTTCTCATGTCCTATTACTCATCCACCATAAGGCTACCATGTTGTATACATGTGCCCTGACATCATACTCTTAATCTCCATTGTACATGTGTGCACTATGTGTACACTATGAGGAACACATGTTCCTTGACATTACTCCTATCCCTAACTCCTTCTAGACTCTTTCCGATCCTTCTAGACCCTAAGTTCTTCCAGACTACTCTAGACTATTCCAGCTTCTATCACATAACTTCCAGGTCACATGCTCTTCCTCCATTATAGACTAATAATTAATTACTTATCTATATCAGGCTAACCCTAACTCTAGCCAAAGTCTGTCCACACATTCATCTTATAACAAGAAGTATATACATCAGACTATCTAATATGTTATGGCAACCACTAGTTATAAAGACTAATAATAACATAAGCAATAAATCTCTCAGTAGAATATCTATGTGGAGATTACAAAAAAACTTAACAAGAAGTCCTCAATGTATTGCTACCATATTTATACTATAGATATATGGTCTGTGCTAACAATGAATAACCCTACCCTAATGTTCATATATCATCCATACTTCCACTGTTATAAGACACTTTGAACACTAACAATTTTTATTTTCTTTCTTTTATTTTTTTCTGATCTTATATAGATTTGTTTTTCTTTTCTTTTTCTTTTGGATGATGAAGAGGCACATGACACTGTAGTCACATAACATGTCATATGATGTGATATCATAGGCCTAAAACATGGTGGAAGAATCTGGAAGAAGATATTAGAGCATATGTATACAACATGGTAGCCTTGAGTAAGACATAAGGCAGATATGAGGATGAAGTATAAACATGAGGGCAGGTTTAATTATTGTTAGCACAGACCACATGTAAAACATATATATAGGACTCTAATTTAGCAAAGACTTCTTGTTAAGTTCTCTTGTGAACTTTCTACTTTATATCCATCTTAAGAGATTTGCTGCCTTGTGCTGCTATTGGACTTTGTGTCTAGTAGTTGCTACAACATTCACTATGTGTCAACCTTATGTCTTTCATAAGGATATCATGCTATATACATATGCTCTGATATCATTCTTCTAGTCCATTCTTTCAGAGTCTAGGCCTATGACCTCATATCATGTGACATATCATGTGACTACAGTCATATGCCTCTTCATTGTTCAAATAAAATAAAGAGAAAAAAGAAAAGAAAAATCAAAAGAAAAGAAATATTAAATCAAGAATAAATAAAAGAAAAATGTTAGTGTTTAAGTATACCATAACACAATAAGAGAAATATTATTATAGAGTATGTCATCTATAGAGTATGAAGATAAGAAATAGAGATCTATGGCTTATCTCTCAAAATCTCTCAGTAAGACAAAGAGAAACTATGAAATTTATAACAAGAAGATGTTAACAGTGATTAGAGGGCTGAAAAACTGGAGATGTTTGCTGGAGGGTACAAAATTCAAGTTTGACATCTAAACAAACTATAAGAATTTAGAATATTTCATGAAAGTACAGAAATTAAATAGAAGACAAGCATATTAGGCATTATATTTATCAAGATTCAATTTCATCTTAAAACTCAAAAATTAATTAAAGAAGAATAGATTCATAGCTTAGTTAAAGTAGTAATAAAAAGATCTGAAGTAGATATAATAGAAAAAATAGAAATAGCTAAAAGAAAGAACAAGAAGGTAATTAAAGTAGTAGAAGAGATAAATAAAGTAAAGATAAAAGGATTAAAAGAAGATGAATGATAAGTAAAAGAAGATTTGGTATTAAAAAAGAAAAAGTGTATATGTTAAAGGATAAAGAGTTAAGAGTTGAGATAATCTAGTTACATCATAATGTACTAGTAATAGGATATAGAGATAGATAGAAAACAATAAAGTTGGTAGCTAGAAGTGATAAAAGATGTGAGGAAGTATATATATAAATATGATATATATCAGAGAATAAAGAACTGTATGGAAGCACCAATAGGAAAACTAATAGCAAATGAAGTATTAGAGAGACTGTCAAAAAATATTGGTAATACTGTAAGTCTAGATTCACTCTACAGAGGCTTATTTACACTCCTAGGCTGGTCATTACCTAAACTAGCTTCTAATAGACTGATAACTACCTCTATCTTATTCTGATCCCTATTGTCTAGTCTCTTATAGTAGTACTATAGTGATTTAGTTGATTATAGTTGTAGATATTAATTGGTCAAGTGTATAGACTATGTACTTGGACTATCCTACTATAGTTTATTTCAAAGTTGTCACTATATTACAAATAAGATACTCACTGGTTGTGATACTTGAACTTAATGGTGTTTCAGAGGTTCAGTATAAGGAGGTAATGATAATAGATGATGAGTAGTATCAACAGGAATAATTGATGTTATTAAGTCTGAGGTTTAGCCTTCAGACACAGAGGTATATATACAAAAGAGTAATGGTCTGTGTGTAAGCTATTGCCATCACATAATCAAAACTTGTATCTGATGGGAGCTGTCATCTGTCATAGCAGCTGTCAGGCTAATTTTAGAAGATAACTAATTATGTTACTACATTGATATGCTTGTATCTCTACCAATACTTATTGCTTTGAGACACATCATATATCATTGAAAGCTGATTGATGAGCACTTTTCAACGCAAGTTCAATCGTGCAAATTCGTTTAGCTATTCATGAGATATTAGCCAACAAAGCTTTTACAGCTACTGATGGTCTGATATCTCAGTCATTTGTTGTCACTTTTGTACTTCCCATATATGTACAGATAGCCTTCATTTGAAGCTTCCTAGCACAACCTGGTTTGTGAAAATCAGTCCACTGGTTGTAGAGATACAAGTTGAATAAAGTTTGTGACATATTAGTAGTAGGAAAAGATGTAATTTTAGTAGTTTGTGATAGGTTATGTAAAAATAACACATTTTACAGCAATAATGGAAGGATTGGCTTGGTTATTTAAGAATAAAATATAGAAGTTACATGAGTTGCCAGAGAGTATAATTTTGAATAAGAACTATAATTTGTAGTAGAGTTGATGAAGAAGTTAAATAGAATGTTGGACATTAAAACAAAATTGTCAACATTATTCCATCCATAAACAGATAGTCAGACTAAATAAATAAACTAATAACTGAAACAATGTTGATAGTTCTTTGTTAATCACAGACAAAAGAATTGGCAAGAGTGGTTAGCAATTGCAGAGTTTGCAGTAAACAACAAGGTATATTTAGTAACTAAAATATCTCTTTTTATAACAAATTATAGTAGAGATATGAGAATGAGAGCAAATAATAGAAGGGAGGGAAAATTGAAAAAGACAACAGAGTTTGTGGAAAGAATGAAAAAGATTCAGGAAAAAGTAGAAGTGGTATTAAGAAAAGCTTAGGAGAAGATATAGAGACAAATAAGAAAAGAAAAAAAGTTGAGAAATGGAAAAAGGGAAATAAAATAATATTAAGCATGAAGTATCTAATATTCAAGAAAAGACTAGGAAAGAAATTAGTGGATTGATATGTTAGTCCATATATTATTGATGAGATAGTATTTACCAGTATAGTCAAATTATAACTACCAACTTCAATGAGAATTTATTTGGTTGTAAACATTAGTCAAGTAGTAAGATATAGAGAGCAAGTAAAAGAACAGAAAGTAAAAGAAGTAAAACTAGTAGAGGTAGATAGAGTTGAGAAATAAGAAGTAGAAAAAATATTAAATAAAAGAAAAATAAGAGAAGTTGTAAAGTACTTGATATATTAGAAGGTGTTAATAGCAGAAAGTGATACATGAAAGAGGGAAGAAGACTTAGAAAATGCAAAGAAAGTAGTTGCAGAATTTGAGAACAGACTTAGTACAAAAGTGAGGAGGCAAGAAAAGTTGGATTTGGCAAAGAAAAGAGACTTCAGAAACAGAGAATTACTAGAGAAGTACATAGCAAAGAAGTTATATAAATTGAATAATAGAAATTTTTAAGATATTAGAAAGAAACTGGTAAAAATGAAGTCAGTTTCTCTAAAGAAGAAATCTTGAAGAGAAGGTAATGTTAGAGTTAAAAATAGTGGACTTGGCTTATTTTATTTTTATTTTATTTTATTTTCTTATTGAATATAGTATAATATTACACATGACTGTCACAAACTATCACACCAATATAATACTATGCTATATTTATGGTCATATAATTACATATTACATAAAAGAATACAGAAAATTCTGGAACAATAATATTATATAGCATTTTTACCATATATTGATTTTATAGATAATATATACATACTCTTTAAGATAGGCTAGGTTAGTATAGCAGAGACTATTAGATCAGTATATATAAGGTAAATACTTTAGACTTAAGAACTTTATTGAGTTTTCTTATGTAAATATTGTACAAGATTTTTCTTTTAACTTATTACTAAGTCTTAAGTTATAACATTTACTCTCTCACAGTGCTTCTTTCTTCTTAACCACCATCTTGTATAATAGCACCTATAAGAGTAGTAGCGAATAAACACTTGTCCAACTTTTCAGCTATTTAACTAAACACCTCAATGTCTGTATTTCCTTTCAAAATAAAGATGGACATCAGTAATGGCAATATCAAAAGAAGGAGGTCTAACCTCTCTAGCAAATCAACCTCTAGAAGTTCTTTGATTTTGTCAAACACTTCTTCTATCCCTTACCATAAATGCATGGAAATTAACAGCAAAAAACTAGAAAATATCAACATAGAGAGTCCCCAGTTGTCCTTTGCAGATAACTCAAACAGTGGTACATTGGTCAGTAGGATGGCTGACAATTCTCTTGTAAACAGAAGCAAGTATATTCCTAATGAGGCCCCTGCCTCAGTGCCCTTGTTGCCTCCTCATGGCCCTAATAATAATATCAGTGAATCAAACAATTCTAAACAATCATTAATGAATGTTAACCTTCCATACAACATAAATCAAGCAATAGATAAAGACACATAGAATGGAAACTTTTAACCAGTCTCTTTGCATAGCACTATGGAATATTTTCCTTTGGATATAGAAAATATTAAGGTGTCAATCCACCATATCTCAAAGTATATCTTGAAAAAGTCTGTCAAGAGAGGAAATATCAATGATTTTGATGACCTTAATGGCATTGGTAAAGTAGTATGGAAGTTTATCTCTGCTTTTTATAATTCTGGATAGAATACTTTACATGTTGAAAATAAAGTATCTCTTAGAAACAAAGTAGCATCCAAATTTATATTAAAAACCAACAACACACCAAAGTTAAGGAATACCAAGACAACCAAAAAGCCAGTTTCAGTCTCATCTTACCCTCTCTTATTCTAGCAAAGTTGCCAAAGGAAGTTAGGAACTTAACCAAATTCTTCAAAAAGAATAACCTGTCTAAAAGAAAGAAATTGAGCAAAAAATCATATGCTCAAGCTTTGTTGGTAGGGAACATTGTGAGGGAAATCTTGAAGATTAAGAAAATATTCCCTAAACTTCATGCAAGCAAGATCAAAAATATTTAGAAGATTATTAGTAGATATAACAAACCAAAGTCTCAGATCAACATGATTACCAGGGGCCTGTCAAGATAACATGCTATCATTCTCATGAACTAGGATAACATTGCTAAGTTCATTAAAAACTCTAGAAACTATATAGTTAATATTAACAGGCTGCTTAAGAATATCAAATCCAATTGCAAAATAGACTATATCCAAACAGAAAAATCAAACATTGTCATTGTTACTAATAATGTTGCCTCCACTTTAAATCTACAGACTATAGAGAAGTATATAAAGAACTCCAAGTAAATTGATGCTGACCATGTTGACACTCTATGACTATCTCAGTCCAAATTATATCTCAAAATAATTAGTCTTCTATATTTCATGGAGAATTCAAGCACTCCTGTTACTTTAGATATTATCAAAAATATTATTAGAAGCAACCACATCTTTAACAACATATTGATTACATTGTGTTCCAGAATCATCAAGGTATTTCCAAAGTCAGACGTGGCTATTATCTGGCTTGACATATGGGATTCACAAAGTAGCATTAATGCTAAAAGGCTTATCAATTGTTGCTTTAATATTGGCAACTACATTGCTATAATTCAAAATGCAAATATGAACCCTGATGTTCTCCAATACAAGAAATGCTGGAAATAGGGACACTCTACTATTATTGTTATGAACTTAAGACCTTAGAGTTGGTTAAAAGAAAAAACCTTGTATAGAGTTTACACAAGAGAACTCAATAGAGAACTTTGTACAAGATAGTCTATCTTATATACTAAATTCACATGGTCTGTGCTAGTTACTTCTAACATACCCTAAACAGCCATGTGTTAGCCTTAAGGTCAACATGTGTTGTACATGCTGCATGACATCATTTTTTTCAGAACCTTTTATGTCCTTCTACTCGTCTCATGATTTGTGACTGTCACTGTTACTATGTTATCTGATGTGACTGATGTGTGACCAAGTGATGTTGTCACTAACCCTAACCCTAAGTTCTAAAAATGGAAAATAAATCAAAAAGAAGATAGAAAATGAGGAAGAAAATAAAAAGAAACTAAGTCTACTTTCTACAATCTTGACAATTTTCTGTAGAGTCCAAGGAGCAAAATGTGTTAAGTGTAATAGTTCTTACTTGACTGAGTATCATTGTCAATTTTTCTGGTGCTGCAAAGCTAACTCTAAGACTAATCTGCTTAGGTTAGAGACTAAACAAGACAAACCTTATCTACACTTATTCAAATGCCTTAACTGTAAAGATGTTTATCAAGTAGATTCAAATCAGTGCTCTTTCTGGCATCATTACTTTAATAAGGAATAGCATTCAAAAGAGTATCAAAAACTGCAAGAGAGCAGAAAACATTTAATTTGTTTATCTGTAAATGGTAATTCTTCATGAATATTAAAAAATTAAGAATTTTTTCACAGAACATTTGGAAAAACTCTTCATTAGTCAACACCATACTCAGAATTCAATCAGAATTTGATATTATTTTTATCCAAGAACTATCTTGGATTACTATTTGCTCTATATCCAGTTCAAAAAGCAAGGATGGAGAAGAGTTGGTAGGTATTCCAAACCATCCCAATTGGATCACTTTCTCTAGGGCCTCTATGATAGAAAATAACTCCCCTCATGTTGTTTCATACATCAACATCAGAATTTCTTCTATACAGTTTTCTTTACATAAAGACATTCTTAATCACAAAGACATTTCTCTCACCTCTTTCTTCAACAATAATAATATCTTTTCTTTAATTAATATTTATTCAGATTCATCTCAAGCAGCTTTAAAATATCTCAAGGATATAGAAGCTACCTTCAATAACATTCTCATCATGATGGGCAATTTCAATATACATGATAATCTTTGGGATCTAAATTATTTATTTCACTCATCTCACAGTGATTTACTTTTTAATATTACAGACTCCATAAATTTGGATCTATTGCATCTGTAATGACCTTAAGCTTGAGCTTAGGTTGCAACTAAGGCAAAGACTTGAGAAAGGATAAGGGAATATGTAATTGGTAAAGCGTAAGGATACAGGAATATATCTACGCTATATATACGACAAAGAGAACAACATGACAAGTCCATGAGGCACAGTACATGAGGATACAAGATAGAGAAAATGAGGACTAGGTTAGGTTACAATGTCTACCACATGAGATGCTGACTGAGACTACTCTGGCGCAGCCGATCGTCATCGTCATACCCTTTACCCATGTCCATGTTGACTCCAGGAGGCATCGATCATAACAGCATCCTATCAACCTTGTCCCTACTAGATATTCTGACAACAAGCATGACTCAAACTTGGTCATCAACCTCATGTTCTTAAGATATGGTTCAGAAGAGACCAATAACTATTCTATCTGACTGGATTGGAGACTTGTCTCTGATCACACTCCTCTTATAATCTGTATCCCAATTTTTGAGGAATTTATTCAGACCAAAAAGCATTTTCTTGTTAAGAACAGTGATGAAGAAAAGAGTTTTATTAGCAATCTTATTGATACATCAAACCTTCAAGACATTACTTTATTAGAAAACATCATCTGTACTTTTGCACTTGCCACAAACAGCCTTTGGAATCACTATTCAAAAACAGTCAACATTACCAAACATTCCAAAAGTTGGTGGGATATGAATTGTAGCAAAGATCTTGACAAGTACAGAACCTCAAGAAATATCAAAGATTAGAGACAATTTAAGAATATGGTTAAGAGAATGAAACAAAACTTTTTCGATCTCAAAATCTAAGAAACTGCCAATAAAAAAGGTAGTCCATGGAATCTTATGAAATAGGTCAACAAGCAAAAGCTACCTGCTGTTAAGACAATCAAGTACAATAACTAATTGTACCTTGAAATTGAAGATCTATGGTGCACTCTCCACTCAACCTTCAACAAGGCGCAGGATTAACAAATCAACATCAAACTCTTAAACAAAGTTCCAAGCAAAAAATCCTCAGCATAGCTTCCATTCTCTGAAGCAAAATTTATTAATGCTATTTGCAATTGCAATAACTTGTCCACTCCAGGTTCTAATAAAATTTCATGGAGATATCTCAAGATCATCATGAAAGACACTATGTATCTAAAGAAAATCATTGATATAGCTGATGCTTGTTTTGAATTAGGCTACTGGCCTTTGCACTTCAAAACTTTGACTTCCATTATCATTCTAAAGCCTAACAAAGAATCTTACAATTCTCCCAAATCATTCAGATTTATGGTTCTGCTCAATACTATTGGTAAACTTATAGAGAAGGTTATTGGAGAAAGACTTCAATTTTACTTGATCTCAAATGATTCCATTCACCCAAGCCAATTAGGTATACTTAAACAACAGTTGATGATTGATGTGGAAGTTACTCTCATACATTTCATATATTCTGAATGGGTCAAGAATGTTAATACTAGTACTCTTGCCTTTGACATTGCTCAATTTTTCCCATCTCTTAACAATCAACTTCTGCTGAGAATCTTTGACAAAGCTGGTTTTTATTTCAAAGTATCAAGGTTCTTTGAAAATTATCTAGTAAAATGAAAAACACAATATGTGTGGAACTCCTTTTCTTCTTCTCTTTTCAATATAGATGTTGGAGTTGGTCAAGGATCGGCCCTCTCCCCTATTTTATCTGCTCTCTACATTTCTCCTGTTCTTCATATCTTTGAAAAACATTTAAAAACACTAAAAATTCCAATTTTCTTTCTTTCTTTTGTAGACAATGGACTTCTTATTACACAAAACAAATCTTTTTCAACATCAAACTCTCTCTTATTCTGTAGTTACCAAGTTGTTTCTTCTCTTTTAGATAGATTCAGTCTCAAGTTGGAACATACAAAAACTGAGATCTTCTATTTTTCTAGATCAAATGGCCTCTGCAATCTTCCCCCTCTTGATTTATCTCCTCTTGATGATCCCATTCTATGGCCAAAGAATTTGTGGAGGTACCTTGGATTCATATTTGATAGAAAATTATTATTCCACACCCATATCAACTTTTATGCCAACAAAGCAATTTTAACAGTCAAAATCATGAAATTGCTTGGCAGTTCATTCTGTGGTCTCATACCTCAACAAAAGTGTCTCCTTTATAGAAGGTGTATTCTATCCATTGTATTATATGAATATCAACTCTGATTTTACAACAAAGCCCCACTATCATGCCTAATCAAAGAGCTCAACAAAATGCAATGTTAAGCTGCCACTTAGATACTAGGTGCCTTTTGCACCTTTCCTTTGCTCAGTAGTGAAGCTATCATAAGTCTTATACCAATTAAACTATACCTTCAAAAACTCTGTGGTAGATCTCAACTCAGAGCTCACTCTCTCCTGACAAATCATATCCTCAGGTCATTACTGGAGTCTTCAATGTCTAACAACTCCATTTCTCATAGGATGTTGCTGGCTAACCTTACCTCCAAACAGCAACTAAAGATCAAAGAACCTGTTGTCAATATTGACAATAGGTTTAATGAAGTTTTTCCTTTGTTTGACCCTTTTAACAGAGAATTTGTGCCAGGTTAATATTTTATTGACATCTTCACAAAACAATTTTCATTCCACATGTTGAAGAATCAAAGAAATAATAATCTCAATGCTTATCTGTGATCTCTTGACAACATTGCTCTCACTTCTTCACTTGATTCCTTGATTGCTCTAGTTGTAACTGATGCAAGCATTAAGAATCACATTGCCACATCAATAGCTCACATCCACATTCAAAACAAGCAAGTCATTAAGACCATTCATCATATAGTTAATATTACAACAACTGAAGCCAAACTCTTTTCCATTAGGTGTGGTATCAATCAAGCCACAAACCTTTAAAACATTAGTAAAATTGTTATTGTTACTGACTTCATCCATTCAGCAAAGAAGATTTTTGATTATTCACTGTATCTCTTTCAAATTCATATGGTTGCTATATCACAAGAACTTAGGAGATTTTTCAACTCTAATTTCAACAATAGCATTGAATTCTGGGAATACCCAAGTTATAGCAATTGGATCCTTCACTAAGCCATTGATAAGGAGACTAAAAAATTCTGTCCTTTCCTAGCTCTTCCATGAAAACTGTCATGGGATTTTGGTAAGAAAAGAGAATGCAATAATCTTATTAACTATTGGAAAATGACCTTCCAAGCATCAGACAATAAAGAGCATAACTTTCTTGAGTTACTTGATGATGAAGATAAACTACTTGAACTAACTTATTCCAAAGGTGGAATGTGGCTCAAGTATTTTGGCTATTCAAACTTGCTTTGTGCTAGAGCCTCTAAAGCAATCATTAATTATGCACCCATTAGGAAGTATTGGCCTAGATTCTTCCCTTATGAAGAGCTCAAGTGCCCATGTGGCAATTACTCCATTGAGTCAAGATATTACATCTTACATAAATACAAGAGATTCAACAACTATTGGAATCCATGAAGAAATACCATAGATCACTTCAATTTCTTTCTTATGTACAACAGCAGTGTTTTCTCTTTCAGAGATAGTACTACATGATTGGCTATACTTATATAGTCTTTCTCTTTTCTGTTAGTTTTCTTTTGCATTTTCTCTCTTTCATTTTCTCATTTTCTATTCTATCTCTCTGGTTTTCCTTCTTCATGTTATATCCATCTCTTTGTATGTAGTTACAAAGTAGCTACCACAGTCTGTCTTTGTGCCTTATATAATAAATTGCTAACTTATTAAAAAAAACATTTACTCTCTATATATCTAGTCATCTACAAATTAATTCACTTGTGACCAGAACAAAGTACTTTATATATTATGATATATTTGAACTCTTATATTATATTTTGTTTTTTTTAATTTTTCTTGGTTTTGTTTTTTTATTTTACTTTTACTTTTATTTTGGTTAATAAAGAGATATATAATATTATAGGTTTAGAACATAGTAGAAGGAACTAGAACAATGGTGTTAGTGTATATAATTATAGTATATTGTTTTCATGATATATACAAGATATATTCATAAATAATATATATAATTTAAATAAAACTTGTACAATAGTATATAGTATAAGAATATACCAGGAACTCCTTGTTGAGTTTTATTATAATCCTTACAAAACTCTTTATACTACAACAATAGGACTTAACAACCTCCAGAAATACTACATTATATAGTCTTTTCATTCTTTATTTTTTTATTATTCTTGACTAATAGTTATAATAACTGTTAGTTATCCTTGATTTAAAAGCTAGACCCCAGATATAGATAAGAGCTAGCTATTCAGTATAAATAGTAGTAATCAGACCTAGACTGCTGTTTAGATATTACTCATTGTTTAAGTAGGTAGTGTTGAGTAATATATATGTATATTTTTGAGTAAAAGGCTTGTATTGCAAGTTTATTATGACTTGTTCATACAAAGTAACAATATTATTCAATAAGAAAGCATTTAAAGTAAAGATTTCCTTCTTAGAAATAAGTATAAAGAAAGATAAGACAAAAAAACAAAGACAAAAGAACAAAAAAAAATCCTGTTCAAAGTATATAGAGGCTAAGATTGGATTTGTAGTAGTATGATCAAGACAAAAAAGAGAACTAGGTTTAGTAGAATAAGTGATATAGAAATCAGTAACCAAGTCTATAGTATAATCAAATTTAGTAGCAGTAAGCTATCTAGATTTGTCCTTGGTATCTTTATATTATAGCTAAATAATTTTATAGAGTGTTATGTCTCAGAGATAAGATGAACATATGATATGCTCTTATATTAAGTAATACAAGAGAACTCAATAGAGTTTCAAGTACAAACTAATCTATCTTATATAATACAGACCATAATCTGTGTACAAACTATAACTAACCTACCCTAAAGTCCATATACTCTCTATAAGACTAATGTACTATTGCTATGTTATATAATATTATTTGTTTTAGAACCTCCTATAACCTTTTTTATATTATATGACTGTGTGACTTGTAGATGTGACATATGTGACCAAAATGTGACAGATGTAACATCACATCATATACTTTGCCTAAGTCCAAAATAAAAAATAAATAAAAATCAAGTCTATTATTCACAACTCTAATATAAAAAAGCTTACAAGTTTATCTTTGGTCAATTTTAGAGTCCACAATCTGTAATATTTCATACTCAGATTTTCTATCAATGATTACTAGTACTGGAGTAGATTGAGTTCTCTTAAAGAATATGTTGGAGATGGCTAGCTAGCTATTTAAGTATAGAGACATGAAAGACTAAATATATAGAGCATATAAACTTTGGGAGGCAAAGAGTAAATAAAAAAGTACTAAGCTAAAAAATGATTTCATAAAGTCTAAGATATTTTTAAAGAGCTTTTTAAAGGGCTAGGTAGCTTTGAAGAATTGAATCTTTATAAAAAACCTTATCACCTACTTTTAAATTGGATATAGAAGACTGCTGTATATTAGTAGACTTTTAAAAGTGCTATTATGCTATAGATTTCAGCTTTGAGAATACTCTGTAATTTATCAAGATTGATGGCATAGTTATGTATTTGAAAGGAAGTAATATTACATTTAGAGTGTACTGAAATACTAAAATGATAGCCTTTATTAGTAAAGAATGAAGAAACACTAGTAGTAGTACTAGAAGTATTACTATTAGAAAACTCTATAAGAGACAGAAGTTCAGACCAGTTATCTTGCTGGTAGTTACAATATATATGGAGATATTGCTCCAAAGCTTAGTTTATACATTCAGTTTGTTTATTACCTTCAGGATAATAACCTGAAGTGAAGTGAAGACACATGTCTAGAACTGTGTCTAGAGAATAGAAAAAGTTTGAGACAAACTCTAAGCTATGGTCAAAGGTGATATGAGAGGGAATGCTATGCTTGGAAAACATATTAAGAACAAAAAGGCATATTAGGTCTACAGAGGTGATAATGTTATAGACATAAATGAAAATTGCCTGCTTAGTTAGCTAGTCAATGATTACTAGAATAGTGTCAAATCTGAAGAATAATAGGAGTTTCTCAATGAAATTCATGAAAATGGAATTCTAGAGATGTTTAGGAATGGGAAGTTAATTAAAAGATCTATAGGACCTATAACACTGAGATTTGAATTGTATGTGAGTGACACAAGACTTGTAAAATTGCTACATATATATATAGAGGCTTAACTAGGAATATTTATGGTAAACAAGTTCCAGTCTCTGTTTTTACTGGAGTAGCTGGCTAGAATGTGATCATGATTGTACTAGAGAATGTGTATGCAGAAGATAATATATAAACTCTACTATCAAGAAAGAGAAGACCTAAGAGGTCTGTATACCAGTAGTCTTTTGTGGGATTATGTTTTATAACAATAGCAATAGAGTCATTTGAAAGTGCTATACAAATATCTTGGTAAAGAGTATCAAGATTAGTAACTGTTGCTGTATAGAGTAAGAGAATAAATAAGACTGTTATAGAGATAAAGGCTATAAGTTGTTCATAAAAAAATGGGTTTGAAGTTATGAGAGTTGATTATAGTATAGTCAGTATGTTATAACTCAAAGATCTTAGAGTTAATCAATGAATAGAACCTTGTATTAGGATTAACACAAGAGAACTCAAAAGAGAGCTCTGTACAAGATTGTCTACTTTATATACTACCAGCTCAGGGTCCATACTCTACTACTTGTCCTAAGTGACTATGTGTTGCACATGCTGTATGATATCATTATAATAAAACCTTCTACATTCTTCTATCATATTTCTGTGACTGTGATCCACCATATGAGTTGTAGTATCATACTAAACCCTAACTCTAAATAAAAGAAAAAGGAAGTAATAAGAAAAAAATAAAAATAAAATAAAATAGAAAATAAAATTAGAGTTCAATATTCACACTTGTGACATAGTATTTCTCTATTTAGAATATATATTCTATTATCTAGTAAGAGTATTCAGTTTGGTATCTAAACAATCTGTATATAACTAGATAACAAGATTGAACTATAAGAGATACTTAGACTACTGCACTTGTCTACAGATTAATACTATCAGAGTTGAAGACAATAGACTTAGTTTCTTTTCTTCTCTTTCTTATTTTTAGTTTCTTTTTTATTTATTTTCTTATTTTGAACTTAGAAGTTAGTATGATGTTACACTTAACCATGACACACTTCTTTCTCCCTTACCACCATCTTGTATGGTAGCACCTATAGGGGAATTAGTGAATAAACACCTTTCTGCTACTAGTTTTAGTTCTACAGACATGATTCCCCCTCAAGACTTTATATTACCAACTATGTTTCCTTTGAACAATATAGGAATGGACTTTTTTGCAGGATCCCCTCCTGACAATTATGATGAGGTGAGAGGTAGATCCCTCTCTACTAAAGAATATCATTCTAGGAACTTGTCAATGTCTTATATCAAGTCTTTGGTTGCATATCATAATAGGATAGAACACAATAATGATATGGTCATAGACAATAAAATGGTAGATGGCTCTCCTGGTCTGTCTCATAGGACAGAGCAGGAGAAAGCACTTCATGTCAGCAAGGCAGCTGAACTACAGGACAACATGAGACTCAAATGTAACAACCCCAATCTGATTAATTCTAACCCTCAATGTGTTTTCAGCAATGAACAACATTCTATTCTTACACATGGACCTACTGTGTACAACGAAGATATCAACATCATTAACATCCAACTCCCTTACAATCCTCAGGCTTCCACTGAACCAGAACTCTGGAGCAGTAATTTTCATCCCATCTTTCTTCATGAATCTATTGAACACATAATATCAGACACTAAAAATATCAAGAATTTCCTTAACTTTATGGCACAGTACATTTCTAACAAACAGGTTGACTCAGCAAGATCAAATGATCTTGAAGACCTCAAAGGTATTGGTGAAGCTGTTTGAAATTTTATCTCCTTAGTTTATCAAGCTAACTGGGATTTTCTTCATGCTAACAATTAGTCCAATTCACTTAGGAGGAAAATCACGTCCAAATTCACTTCAAAAGTCACCCCCACTCCCAGGAAAAACAAAAAGGAAACCAACAAGCCTATCCCAGCCAATATCAAAAGGATCTCTCTGCTTATCCTAGCTAAATCTCAGAAAGAGATCAATGTCATCTCGAAGTATTTCAAGAGCAATAAGCAGGCAGCCAACCCTAAGCAACCCACTAAATCTTACACCTAAGTCTCTAAGCAAAATACCAATACTTCAGAAGTTATCAAGATTAAAGAAACATTCCCTTCTATTGGTACAAAGAAAATTGACCAAATCAACAACATCATTAAGAGTACTCCAAAGACAAAACCTTATATCCAAATGACCACAAAAGGACCCTCCAGGAAGCACGTCATTATTCCTATGAGTAATGACAATATTGTTAAATTCATGAGAAATTCATTGACTCATATTGCTAACATCAACAGAGCCCTTAGAAATCTGAAATCTGAAATCTTGGTTGACTTCATTCACTCAGATCCTTTAGGTATTATGGTGGTTACTAATAAAGTTTCCCTTCAATCAGATCTTCAAATCATTGAACACTACATCAAGAATTCCGGCAATATCAATGCCCTTCAAGTAGAAGTCCTTCATCTCCCACAATTGAAATCATACCTTAAAATCATAGACATCCCATTCTTTCCACATGGCAATTCCCAAGACCAACTTACCCCTGATGATGTCAAAACAATCATTAAACAAAATCAAATTTTCAACAACGTTACTTTAGCCTCCAAACCACAAGTGATTAAGGTCTCACCCAAATCCAATATGTCTATTGTCTGGTTTGATATTTGGGATGTACAAAGTGGTAGTAGAGCTAAAAGTCTTATCAATCATTGCTTCAATGTTGGAAGATATATTATAACCATTTGAGATACTAACATGAACCCTGGAGTACCATAATGTAAAAATTGCTGGAAATGAGGTCACTTGACTTTTTTATGTAAGATCCAAGGTATGAAATGTGTCAAATGCAATGAGCCTCATAAATCTGAAAATCATCACAAATTTGGATAGTGCTGCAAGGCTAACAAGAAGACAAATCTTCTACGCTTAGAAACCAAGAAAGGTAAACTATGCCCATATATATTCAAGTGTTCCAACTGTCAGGGTGATCACCAAGCAAATTCAAATCAGTGTTTTTTCTAGAGACACAGATTTAATAGGGAATGGTATCAGAAGAAATATATCGAGATCTGGAAAAACAGGACCAAATTGATTTGCTCTGTTGGGAATAAGAATCTTTGTCAATAATTCAGGACAATTTAAAGGTTTTTTTCCAAAATGTTCAAAAGAGCTTACTCATTGTCAATACTATCTTTGAGACACAACTTTAGTTCAATATTATCTTTATTCAAGAGCCGCTATGATCTGTCATTCATATGATTCCAAGTGTCTCTAATTGTGAAGGAGAAGTCTTAGTTGGGACAACTCATCATCTGAACTGGCTCTCTTTTGCTAGAGCTCTCTTGAACCAATCAGATTCTCCTAGGGTTCTGGTTTATATTAACATCTGTATCTTATCTTTACAATTTTCTCTTTGAAATGATATTATTAACCATAGTGATATTCTTCTCATTTCTTTTTTCAATAATCACATTTGTTCACTCATCGTGAATGTCTATTCTGATTCTTCCCATTTGGCCTTAAAGTATCTCAAAAATACTGAGGTGAACATTAACAACTTTCTACTTATGACTGGCAATTTCAATATTAGGAATAGCTTGTAGGATTCATCCTTTCCTCATCATTCCTCTATTAGTGATAATCTTATTATTATAGCTGATTCGTTCAATTTGGACTTATTGATTCTAACTAATTCTATTCCTACTAGATACTCCAATACAGAGAGAGAAGCCAATTCAGTGATTGACCCCATGTTCCTTCATAGCAGGTCAAATAAACTCAATAACCACTTGATCCACCCTGAATAGTG
>Ga0157364_1001078_pt1 | contig 22133 bp, 4 predicted proteins | sample AttsexASBM2_FD_111476 | JGI IMG/M metagenome (GOLD analysis project Ga0157364, IMG submission 111476) | Fungus gardens microbial communities from leaf cutter ant in Ribeirão Preto, State of São Paulo, Brazil - Atta sexdens ASBM2 | ecosystem: Host-associated > Fungi > Mycelium > Unclassified ...
AAAAGTATCTGTATTAAAATTATTTTAATTCGTTATTTCAATTCGTAAATAGTATTGAAATTAAATTTAATCTGATAAAAATTTTTTTGTTTAATGAAAATTTTTTAATGGTGTTAAAAAATTATATCGTATACATTACATTAAAAAATTAGTACAAATAAAATTATTAATACAAATAAAAATACTTCTTGCGTAATAAGATTTTTTCAACAATGAGAATAGAATATTTTAATGCAAAGATTAAAATCTAACTGTATAAAAAATAGATTGCATTACATTGGAATAATTTAAATACATCCGAAATAAATCTGCGTGTAAACCATATTTGTTGTCTCGAGAACGTCTTTGTGAAAGCTAAAAAAATCATGCTGATATAAGTTATGTGCAAGTATCCTTTTAAAAGAAAATGAAAGAAACACGTATTATGCAGATTATCAATTGAACAAAATATGATATAAATACGATACTGTCGCTTCTCTTGAGCTCTTGTTCATTTTCAAACAATCCTTTTAATCGCGTGCTTCCTCTCTGTATCTTGCAAATCTGCCGCAGTTAATCGACGCATGTTGCAACGATTAAAAAAATCATTAGAAAAAGAATAATTCAACACACGCGCAGAGTGAAGCTTTTGCGGTAAATGAAAAAATTGTTATTCATTCGATATCAATGTCATCCGTCATTACATGATTGCATATAGTATAAACAATTTAAATGAAGTCATTGCATTGAAAAAGGATGCGTAAAAGTTTCTTCTCAAATAGAAATGATACCACTATTATTAATAAAAAAAATTTATAGCTAGATCTAATGATTTTAAATAATCTTACATGTATACATCGAAGTTGAAATTTTTTTGTCAGTGTTTAAATCAGGTTTTTCCTCCTTTATTTTATAAAGCTGAGTTAATTAATTTTCTATAGTAATGATACATGATGTTTACTTAATATAATATTAAAATTAATGAATATCAATTTTAAATACATAAGGCGATATGACGAGATAGAAAATATAAGGATGTGCGTATGATTTATTATCACATATGTATATCAAAAAGAGGCGAGTTAAAATAAATAAATTTTAGATGTAAATGTTGACATACGCGCGCGTGCGGCAGAGGTATCACTCCTTTCACCGCGGCTTCACCTCGTAGGAATTAATGATTTCTACGAGCCCGTACCTTGGCATGATCGCAATCTCACCATCGTGTAACGGCGTTCGATATTGCTTGTAAACTTGTAACGGAATCGTTGGCAATAAATATCCGTCAACCAGTGATTTTGAAGCCGGATTACAAAGTAAGTATTAAAGTATTAATTATTAATACATGAATGAAAAGAACTAATAATTGCTAGGATAAAATATTAAAGACAATCATTGAACAATTAATATTAATTTAAATTAAATTATTGATAATTTTTTAAGAGAATAATTTTGCAATATATTTTCTTGATTAAACAGAGAATTATTACGAAACGCGTAAATACAAATATATTAACAGTTCAAATATACTTCTCTAAATCATAAAATTAAATAATATTAAAATATCTTTTTATATATGATATTTAAATTGTATTTATTTATTCTCGAATTACTGCTTTCTTTTCTATTTGTCTAAATACTATAGTTACATCATTTTAAATCTTGCAAGAAATTTAATTTGCAACGACTGTGAGTATCCCCATCACGTTTCGCGCATATCGGTGAAACATAACTCTTACGTACTTCGATATATGCTCATATGTGAAGTCTTTAGAGAAAACGGCAGCCGATTGAGTAAATTTCTAGAAGCGGGCAGTTCGATAGAAAGCGAGGGTCGAAAAGACGGGCGCGGGATGGAGGAGGAAAGGATCGAAGTGGTTTACGCGGTTCTTAAGCGGCAGTTTTTAATCGAGTCAATTTATCGGAAATGAGCTTATAATGCAGGTAGCCTCGACGTAATGCCGATAATATACAACGGGCCTAAACCTCACCGGATTTTCCTTTTTGTTCGTATACTCATGATGTGTGCAACTACGAGTTCATCGACGCGCAAAGAGAGAAGGTAGAGAAAGAGAGAAAGAAGGAAAGAAAAAGAGACATGAAGTTAGAAAAAAAAGAGAAAGAGCGAGAGAGAGAGAGAGAGAGAGAGAGAGAGAGAGAGAAAGGAACGTGTAGGTAGCCTTTTACATTATAATAGCATTAATAGAGCCTGAGGCCGCACTTAGCGTTCACTCGCCGGCCAATTCGCCTCGTCGTTATTAACTGAAAATTACCGAAACCGAAATCTAATTCACGTAAATACTATAATTTTACCGCATGCCGAGGAATCGGGAGTCGCTCTCTAAGCGCTCGCTCTCTCGTATTCTTTCCTTATATGATAAGGCACATTAAATTCTTTAGCTTGATCGAACGGGTAAATACATCCGCGAGATCACGCATCTATGTATCGATCATGCTGATTTTTTTATTTTTAGCACCATTTACTCTACACCGATTGATGAGAGCTAACTTCATTTTGCAAAAATAATGAAATTAACGTAAGGAACGCACAGATATATATATAATAGTTAATTGCAGCTTTTAATGAATTTTTTTTCTACAGGATAGATCAATTATAATTTACAAAAAATATTCTATAACATAATTGCATTACAGAAATCAATGGCATTAATTCTATTACACACTCACACATGAAAAGACAATTTTTGCTGAAGTATCACTCTAAAAAATATCGATGTGAATTTAATCATGGCTACAATTTTTATCATGTATTAATAATAATGTTATTATCAATATGATATAGATTTAAAATCCCTATTTATATCAACAGCATCATAATGTGGATTTAAAATGCGTGATGTTAAATCTTCATTTTGATGTTAATATTAACACTAACATTGTGAAAATTATAGAGAGAAAGAGAGAGAGAGTTTAAAAATCATTTTATTAAACAATCAAAATAATTATATAGGACGTACAGTATTTTTGCAGTATCGTTCATAATTAAGCATTTTTCATAATTATTTTGAGTTTAACAAAATAATTTTCAAATCTATCTAGCTAAATTTTAGATATTTCAACAAAATTTTTTTCTGTGTATATATACTCTTTATAGAAATTTTTTTTATTCCGTATACATGCAAGATAATTGCAAGGGAATAATGTTATCACTTTAATGTCAATTACATAGCAGAGTAATTTTGATTGACAATATAATAGCTTTAAATGACAATATGCAAATGAAAATGTCGAGAACACGCAAATCTTTAATTAGCACAAATTTATAAATGTCATACAGCAAATTGTTTTCAGCAAAATTATACAAATCATCGACTGTATACCACGACCACTTTGTATGCTTATCTTGAAGTTATTCTCGGCGCGGATTAATGAACGATAGCTGGTTTATGTGTCGCAAGTGTACGTCGTAATAAACATCGGCGAGAACGTGTTTTAACGCGATTTCATCGCGAAACGAGTGGTAACTTGCATCGCATCGACGTTACTTAATTTACCGCGAGTTCGATCTCGCGAACGCCCATTTATTTCTCTCCATCGACTGTTCCGCGCGCCTTGACAATATCATGAATGTTCAATTAGATACGTCACGCTCGATTAGAAATGATAGAGCGAATTGCAAGGTTCTAACTAGTGATTAATCTCGCATGGAACGCAGAGAGATATTATGTTGCTAATAGAACCAATAAAATCGTGTACCTATATTAGTTTTCATTATGTTTTTTTTTTAATTTTAAATAAATATAAGACAATCCTTTATTATTTTTCGTATGTTGAAAATACGCTTTGTCGGAAAATGAAGTTTCAAAGTAATGCAAATAACAAAAACTTATTTTATATTTAACATCAATCTTTGGCTCAACCAAAAAATTTTAATCCGTAAGTTACGAAAAAGTAAATTTGCTTTGCTCCTTAGCTGTGCGTCAACGATGTGGTGTGAACGTGCAGAATCTTGGAGAGTGCAAATGCATTCACTGTCGTTTCCCTCGCTAAAGCAGTTTGAAAAACTGCATCGTTTCTGCTACATTTGTGCGCCGTTAGCGTCTGCTTGCACATGTACATACGTCCGTACGTTGCGTGTGCGCGATTTACGACCGTGCAAATTAGCGCGTCGCAATCAACCAATTAGCTAAGTCATTGTGGCCGCGTACGCGAACGCGACGTACGCGTACGCATGGCAGACGACAAACGGTGACTGTTAATTACCCGCTAATCCGTACCGCAAGTGCCAATTAAAGTTTCTTCCATGATTTTTCCATCCATGAGATTTCCTGCATTTCATCGCGCGAATTATATAAAATTACCGCTTCTGTTTATTCATCCTATTATGTCTAATCATCGTGTTTGTTTTGTAACTGCAATTGCTTATTATTAGTTTGAAACTCGTATTTCTTTTAATTAATTCGAAGCGAATAAAATGTTACGGAGTGGACTTAGATTCATAACGCAAAAAGAAAATGCAAAGAGAAAAAGAGTTTCTATTTTTAATCCGTGGTAATCTAGTTCAAATCAAATCTATTTAGTTCACCGATATGTAAAACAGGTTCTCATGAGATCAAAGTATATTACGATTTATAGGTTCTACTATACATATTATATTCGAATCTACTAATCAACGATATTCTGTATCAGATACCAAAACTCGAAAACACATAAAGTTTATACAAGACTTGATTTTACAATATTAATTTCATGATAATATAGAAAATACACTGTATTTTAGTAAAATATTTGAGAAGTTTTGTTTTTAGATTTTTTAATATTTTTGTATTGAATACAAATTAAAAAAATTATATTCACATATAATTATGTAAATATAAAATTTAAATAATTTCAATTATACATATTTAAATAATTTAATATTTAAGACTAAATTAATTACAATAATATTAAATTATAATTAAAATTAGTTGAGGTGTAACATAAGGGATTCTGAGAAAAAATTTTTGCGCATTTACTGTGGCGACACTAATTCTTAATATAACGTATGTGTGAAAAATGCAATTACATAATATTATCACGATATAAGAGCGCTAGAATTCATGTGAACGACACTTGATAATATAGTCTTCTCGCGAGCGTCTTTTATATCGGTTCAGATACTTCGGTCAGCGACATTCGGGAGAGATGTTTCCACATCGAATCATACTTGCAAATTTGCGCTAATAGACGCATCAATGCATCCTGTGACACGAACCGGCGTCGCTTGGCCGTGTTCGATCCCTCGAGCGCGATAATAAACAGCAATTACGAATTATCGGCGAGTCTTCTGGTCTGTTCGCTCCTGCCGCGATAACAGCGTAGATAACGCCGGATATATGTACCTTCCGGATACGGGCAATGCGCATCCGATGCGCCACGAATTCGCTCGTAACCCCTGCTCTCGTAATGCCTCGAAGAGCGCGGTAAGATTGTGAGATATGGAACGGGAACAGCTGACTATGTCCCGGACGTGTGAGAGCAACCTCTGACCCTTTACGTTATTCATTCTGCCGCCTTGACTTTTTTACCGCTCTTGGAACAATTAACCTTAATTCCTCTGCTATCAAAGAGAAAAAATCGGATTTTGCGTCCATCTGTTATCAATGTTAAATTACGATAAATATAAAAACACAAAAATAAAAATATTTTTAAAGGTGGGGCAGTATAATTGGTTCAGTAAAATTTCTTTACTGCAGTTTATATAACAATTTTTTTGTTACAAATTATTAGAAATTATAAGTTACAATTATTTTACAAATTACTAGTACTTATAAAACAAATGGCTAATAATTATATTATAAAGCAAATTAATTTCAAGAAAATGCATTTGTATGATTATACAAAAATATTATATCTATGATTATTATTTCAATTATAAGAAATTTATTATTTCAAATGAGTATATTGCACGAGTTAATTAAGTTTGCATAAACTCTATTTTTTGTACAGAACACATTTGTGCAGCAGCTATTTCTTATGCTCGCTAATTTAAAACTCGTGTTTCATCTCATTACGCAATACCTTTGTAATTAATCCGTGATGAAGTATACGAACGTTGTAAAATGATTTCTTGGTAGGCCGATTACGATAGTCTACTGATTTGTGTAATTCCACGTGATTCAATCAATAGATCAATTTCGATATCTCGTGGTCCATTATAAAAGAAAAAGATTGACTCAGGCTCAGGTGATTTACGTAAGTGCGTAATACCAATATAGTCGATAATAATCATTCGCAAAACAGATAAGTAAATTTTCCGCTTGGGCACATAGTTATATTTTTTTGCAATAGATCGTTGAAAGTATAATATATGCTAATTCAGCAATAAAAAAATGTGACGAATACTTTTGCAGTATATACACATTCTTAGCAGTAAACGCGGTATACTTTTAATAAATCGAAATGATTCAAATCAGTTAGAGCTCAACGGGTTAAAGACCACTATAAATTTTCGTCCTGGTGTCATAATAACAAAATATGATTATCAATCAAATTATTTTATAATCTTATTATTTTTCTATTGCACTTGATTTTCGTATCGCATAATCCTTTTTTTCGCGTGTTTATGATTGATGTCTTATGATTTAGCACGAATCTGTTTCGCTTGGCAATGATCCGTAAAAACGATTCCCACCGTTCCACTATACACGCGCGATTGACTCTCTCGATCGTGATTCGCAAACCGCGCGAAGTATCGCGCCACGATCGCGATTGCGTATTTATGACGGCGAAACGTCCCGCGACCCCGTCGGGCGCTCACGTATCCGCCGATTATTACGTTGTAAAGATTATCGTGTAAACTGGGACGCGTGCTCGTTAGTACGCGTGTACACACATAGCCATACACGCACGCAACTACCAGTGAACGCCGATGAAACATTATCTCCCGGCGGAGTCGGAGAAAGGCGAGGATTAAACGTCATAGGCGTCGAAGGTTTTTCTTCAAGACCCATTAATTTTCCATCAGTTATGTTTAAATAAAAATACAATTATAAAGAGACCGCATGAAGGATCCAACTTGATCAGTTGTCAAACTCAATATTAATATTAAATCAATATTATTTATGTTCGAGGTATCGTTAGTATTATTTATAAAGTAATTAATATTAATTGCATTTTTTACAAAAAATCAAATGCTCTTTTAAACTTTCCAAGTGGCACTTAATAAATACTCTGTATTTAATACACTATTATTGAAGAAATTTCGTGTCTTAATCCTCTTTAGTTATACTATTAATATAATGTTGAATACCGAGAGGATTACAAATGAATCTTCTTTCATTGCATGTAAGAGTTTAAAAAAAAAAAAAAAGGCAGAACCTCCTTATAACGTCCATGAATATCGCGATCGTGCTCGAAATGCAATGCCGAATCACGTTCTCTCTTCTCGCGCGCGATTCTCGTTTACAATCTGCAAATTGGTCTATTATCAACCCGGAGAAAGCATCCACCGACGATTTACGCACGTGAGTAATTAATGATCGCAGAGATAGCGGCAAGTGTAATTTGCGCGGCATCCGGAGTATCGGCCGATCATCGATCATTCGCGCTGACCACGAATCGACGAGAGAGACGCGGGGCACGCCACGGTGTGCCGATTCGCAAATAAAAATTAATTCCGACATTGCGTGGTAGCAGCTTAAGTCATGGCGCATATATATCGTTTCGTTCTACGTCCGCGCCTCGATAGCAATCGTTAATGATTTCTGCACACATGATCGCCAGGGAATGCCAAGTTGCCCGCCGCCGGCGGTATTTGCACACACTTCGCTGTGCCTTGATACTTTGATGTACGCGCACACGCGGTGTCTGTCAATATAGTAGCCGCAATGGTGTACATTATCGATTATCGCGAGAGAGAAAGAGAAAGAGAGAGCGAGAAGAGATCTTCCCAAAGATAGATATATGCGGCTCAAACTTCTTTAATTGCCATCACCGGGATCTTTCGATCATTAACGATCGTAAAATGGGAATTCCGCGCACCGATTAATTAAACGCTGATAAATATATGTAATAGGATGTAGGTGCATATTTCTATTAATAATGTGCCGTTTTCTATGGACGGATAAAGATATATGCTTGGTCGGCTTGAATATCGACGGAATGTTACGTCATGCTCGTAATGATTTTACTGGTTATAATAACGTTATTGATCACTTTCGATTACAGTAATTTCTGCACCTGTATCAAACCTCATAATAGTAGATTTATAGCTAATTGTTGTGAAGCAAAAAGAGAAAATCAAATTTATAAAATTTATATAGTGTTTATCCGGAAAATTTTTGTTATCGATCATCATGTGATATAGAATTATAATGTTATAACATTGAAGCTACCGAAATTATATACAATATAATAATATAAATTTTATAAATTTGATTTTCTCTTTTTGCTTCACAACAATTAATTATAAGTATATTATTGCAAACGTTATAACAAAAAAATATACTTTATAATGAATTGTAATATTTTCATTTTTGAATAAGTCTAAAAATTAGTTTCACGTACCTATTTATCTAAATTATTGGAATCTGAGCTTACCGAGATCTTCTCGATTCATCTCTTCGACAGCTTTTGTTCGCAACAATTTTTTTTCTTTTTCGATAGACCGATCTGTCGATGTCGACCTGGACGCACGTTTGTTAATCAATAATGGTTGTCTAAGGCAGATGTGCCGTCGATCGTCGATATATAGCGTCGATTATTCGCGAATGATCATTAGACGCTCTGGACAAAAAAAGAACAGATATGGCAAAATAGTCGGCACACGTGTGATAAATCACGCGCCTCCCGTTGCGGAGTTTTGCGATGTAATTGGACGCGCTCCAATCTGCATCTAAATTCATAATCACTGCGCATCGAAGGTTTTTGCCCTCGCACAAATCACGCCGTTTGTTTTTGCCTTGGTCGGAATGCACAATGATCCGTAATTACAGATCGCGTTTTTATTAGAAAAATACCTATTACGGTCGAAGCTGGATCTTCATTGCTTTAAATAATTCAATCTTGAATTACTAATATACACTATATATGTACTTTGTATACATCAAAGTAAAAACTAAAAAGACTACAATATGGTATATATGCAAGTATATATATATATATATATATGTATATTAGTAATTCAAGATTGAATTATTTAAAGCAATGAAGATCCAGCTTCGAACGTAGGCATTTTTCTAGTATTGATTGTGTTTCTCTTCATATGCGCTCTAAAATAAAGATTCTTAATATTGTCACGTTTTTATTCGCGCGAAATGGGGCTGCTGCAAATTACACAAATCTGGTGTTTCTAAGCGAGGAGGTTAGTTTGTAACTGATATAACAACAATTTACGTAACATTGTAGAAATCTGAGGAGAATGTACGGAGCATGCACAAAGATACATCTTGCACATTCACGTATTTTGAAAATGAAAGAATAGAAAAATCTGTTAAAAGGATTATTTTATTTTACTAATTAAACTGAGAATTTTATTTAAGCCGAATTTACTTTACTAATTGAGGTGAATTTTTTTTTAATACATGATAAAATCTCTTTCTTTCTCTCACTCATCGAGTAATTAAAAATTAAATGTTCAAGGCATTATATCTCCGTCGCAGGTAGATTCCCTATTGGGAACCCCCTGCTAGAAGTGAACGGTGAAATTTCGCGGCGTTCAACAGATTAACAAATTTGGTTGTAAACGCGTTTCTTGTAAGAGACGCCGCGGCGTGTCGTCGTCGCCTTTATTCTGGACCATAAATCTCGCACGTTGCTTGGCCCAGCCGCATGAATGCGCGACGCATCGTTGTCGTGGTGCATTAGTCTTGTCCTTGCGGCAATTCTGAGAATACACAGCGATGGACAACGATAACGATGTTCGCAACATTTCCTTCTTTCCTTTCCTTTTTTTCGTCCTCTTTTACCTGTGAAAAAGTGTGTACCGGCTGCCAGTTGGCAAGTCTTAAATACAATCACAATTATCCACGGCAGTTAATTACCGGTGGTGTCACTATCAATTATTAAATCACATCCCTTGTCTTTGTGCCAGGTAAGGTACGCACACGATGCACTCTTTATCCAGCGATAAAAATTGCGCGTCCAGCTGAATAATCAGCGACGACGCCGGCAATTAATTTTGTCTCGCAACGTTATTATATAAATCGCGAATGACAACGTTAGTAATCGTGCATTACTCGTTCAAATAATTACACGGCGTGTCGCATGGAAAGTATCATAAATTTTTTCCAGCTGGATTTGTATACTTAATATGTATGTCGAAAAATGAAATCTTGAGAAAATATGTCGCACAATTTTTTTAAATTAATAACAATGTATTTAAAATAAAGTATTTAAGATACTAAAAAAAGTCAAGAGATATTTATTTGACAGGATATCTTTACATATGTTTGATAGCATTTTAATGAACACATCATTATATTATTTTTTATTATGATATATATATATTTTTTGTCAGCATAAATTTAGCATTTGTAAAAATTGAAAAGAAAAGTCAAATATTAATCAAATATTAATAAATATAAATTTAACTTGATTATTAACGACAAAAATTCATGTTATTAATTAACTTGATATTTTTTGTTTTTTAAGTCATCCTTTAAATTTCAAATACCGTTATTATTATTATTTTTACCGTATATTGTCCAGTTACAATAATCAATCAAGGCGCAACAGTGTCGCTGTCCTTTTATCATTACAACGATCTAATATACAATTTAAAATATTAATGCGACACATTCGTGATTACCTTGGACGAGCAAAGTGAGTAGTAGGTTTTTTACACGTACGCAATTATTTGCTACTTTCTTGTGCACGGCAATCTGCGCTTCATGATTACGCGGCTACTTTTTGTCCAGTCCAACGATTCAGGAATTTGATTTAGCGTACGTGGCAATTCGTGCGAATCTGGTCGTACATACGTGCCCTACTCTCTGTACTGGTACGACACCATACCGTATGTTCGCCATTCCGCGGGTAACGCGTCGCGAATATAACGATGGAGAAACGCGCTCTGGCTTTTCTGATTAATGGCGAGTAATTACAGTTTTTGCTGTCCTTGTAATTGTTAATAATTGAACGTAATCGTTATGCCTTTTTAATCGCATTAGCCGAACACGCGTACTCACACATGTACACGGCATTGCGTAACATGTAAAGAATTGCCGCGTCGCGTCCTCATTCACTGGAGGATGACGACGATGACGGGACAGGACGACGACGACGGAAGTACGTCGTCGACCCCTCGCACTCTTACGTCCGGCTACTTGATGGCCGTTTCTAAAGATGGCAGTGATTAATATAAGAATCATACGGGAAAGACCTTTTTATCGAGTATCGCGGTCCCTTTTAGCATACTGTATATTTTGCATGAAATGACTTTGAAATAAAATCTCTATCTTAATTTTCTTTGTTTATACGATATTTTAAATTAAAAATATATATAATTAAATAATTAATTGTAAATAATTGCGTAATGAATTCACAGATTTATTACAAACATATCAAGAAAAGATGCGATTATGAAAAATGGATTATATTTCTATCTATAATCGTCTACGAGTATCGAAGCGACGGAAGCGTTTGGTTCCGTTCATCCTCGTGTTTTTTTTATTGCTGCGAAAGAATAATAATAGCGGCGATGCGTCGGGCGCGAATAAGGGCAGAGCTATTTTGCATAATTGTCGGAGAATATACCGTCGGTGCAATCAAGAAATGAGTCAGCTTTTTGGAAGCGGCTGGGCAAATTTCACCTTGTAAGAGGCCCGATGCCGCCCCTTCGCAGGTTGTTCTTAAGCATTAACTCGGGCTCGAGTCCCTTCGAAAGGGAAACTTGCGAGCGCAAGATCGTCCAGCGGCAAAAACTTTAATAGGCCTTATTACGCGTCGACCTTGCGCGATTAATTAAATATTCGTTCATTTATGGCGAACGAACCGGACCCGAATAATCGTCGATAATGCCGATAGGTAATGAGCATTGAAATCGCCATTACGGTTAACGCAACAGCCAGATAAATGGCGAATAAATTAATAATCCATTTTTCTCTCGGTCACGTGTTATCCTCGCTTAGTTATCTCGATCTCTTAATCGTTGGTGTTGTAATTAAGAACTTAGAAATAATCGTACCAGGTATTTCGTAACGAATTAAGTCGTCGTTATCAGAAACGCTAATAGCTTCAAATTGCTGACTCTATTATCAGCCTTAATGCGCGATATATATGTGGCGTGCAGGATAAATTTGCATCGCGCGTTTATGTCAAGAACGCAATAATAATATGCTCTTTTTTTTTTATAACGTGTAATAAGCTATAGAATACTTAGTTTGCAATAACTATACCAATTTAAATGTGTCATTACATTGCAAATATTGTAATTTACATTCATTTCTGATGTTTACGATGTTTCTTTTTCACGTTAATAAAGCTTTTTTTTCTACCTTTTCGATTAATTTAAAAGTTGCAAGAAATATTTTCTCAATAAACGTAGCAGTACAAACTCATTAAGGAGAATTACATTTGCTATTACACTGCATATATTTAAAATGCTATTACATTGCAAATACTTAAAACACATATATCAATATTTAATTTTATACAATTTTCAAATTATTATTAAGATATATTAATCTGTTACTTAAATAATTTGAAAGTAGAGGCGCACAATATGAAAACTACAAAATATATATTTTCAATAAATGCAATGTTAGATTCAAATTTATAGTAACATATGCATCAAAATTTCTAATTCTCGAATAAAGCTAATATTCGATTTTTCTTAATTCTGTTCGAAGCAATTAACTTAATCATATAGTACAACGGCTATTGAATATTTACGCTTATGATAACTTTATCTACCAGAATCTGCCAAGTAATCATCCGGGGCCGTACTCTGAACTGATGTAACTATGCATTAACTTGCAACCTATGTAAACTTGGCACATAAATTCTAAAAGCAAATAAATCCAGCGTTGCGCGAACGCATCATGGGGAAAAAAGTTGCAGGAATAATTAACTATGTGGCCGTTGACCAGATCGAAGCACGGATATCCATCGCGACGCAGGGCGTTTCATTAGTCGCTACAGAGCGCAGCCGTTTGTGAGCGAAACGGAGAGATCAGGTTTTCTACCGGTTTTCCAAATCCACTTACGCATCTTTGCCGTATCGTCGGCGCGACGGGAGCCTGCATTTCTTTCTCGCGACGCTCGGAGCCATTTGATTTATGCCCGACGCTTAAGGGCCGATTACTCTACCTCCACGTGGCTTTATCTAGTCATCAATCATCGACCAGTAAGAAGTCACTCTCTCGTGCTACAGCGTATCGTGTGATCGCGCGACATACGTAATCACAGTATTCGATACCCCTTAGAAAAATATAATACTGACTAATTTAATACTAGCAAGTTTATTACTAAGAGACAATAATTAACTATTTATTTGGAGTACTAAAAGTAGTGAACAACAGTGCTTTTTTTCTTAAAATAAGTAATTAATTAATGTTTTTCAGTATTAGACTTCTAAGGCACGTGATACTCGCGCATTTCACGAGAAAACGCCTCACAAAATTGTACCGTCGCTTATAGAAAGATCATCAAAATTTCTCAACGGGCTTCATTTAATCTGCATTGCGGAGGGATTAATCCTGGAGTAATCTTGCGTTTAGAGAACGTAGAAAAGACTAATTTATCGCCGCGATTGAAGTTTAGCGCGACTAGTAGCCCATTGCAGCTCCATAAATGGAGCTCTGACAGTAAAATCGAGTAGAAAATTATTTTCTTCGATTTATGTTATTTTTCCGCCATTGTAGATTAACTTTAGTTTCGGTTTAATAGAAATTTTCAAACTGTATAAAAGATTGAAGTCGTATATTATATACAAGTATCAAACATACAAGTACAAGTACAGTATCAATCAGTACAATATCAAATATACAAGTTTTGTATATTTGATTGAATACACTACGTGAATATTTTATTTGAAAATATGAATATTTCAAAATATTGAACAATTTGAAAATTTTTGTTAGCTATCTAAATTATCCCACTTTATCCTATTTTTCTGCAATACCTTGTATACGTGTATTTTTAAGACAGGAAGAAAATTGTTCTTACAACATATTTTTATTGACTGATACCCAGTTCTGCTAACCAGTCTGATATATTAATCTCAATTTAATTTATTCTTTTTCTAATTTTTAGGAAGATAAACGATAAATTAACTTATCTAAATTACTCCACTTTACCCTATATATATTAATATATATAGACTTATATATCTCCTAAGTATACGTGTTTAAACATATAAATATGTCCTATTACCTTTACATATATGTAATGTTTGTCGATTAGTATTTTTTCTCACTGTTATTTTTGTAAAAGGCAGAGAACAACTAGATATACATTACAAAAGATAAGTTATGTACTTTACGCTAATCTTATACTATTAGAAACACGTAAGACTATATAAACACGAAATTGCAAGTTGCGGCAATGAAGAATAAAGATATATTTTAGGATATTTTCATATCTAGAGAGAACGAAAGTCACGCGATTTCGCGCCTAGCCAGCAGTTTTCGTGACAAGCTGTCGACGAACGTTGTCGCGCACCCGTGAGCGCCCGTGACGGTGAGAGAAGCTTGTTGGACCTTCTCGCGACCCGGTGCGATGGTACCACTCGACGGGTCCCATTGTTTCGCCTTTCCAACGGAATTCTAATTAAGGAGATCTGTCAGATAGCGCCGCGCGGGAGCGTTCTAGCGGCGCGCTAGAGGGTTATTAGACTTTTCCCGGCGATGTAAACGGCGAGTGGAAGCGTTGGTAGTGATGGTGGTAGTGGCAGCGGTGGACGCCTGCCGAGACCTGCAATTATTATTCAATTTCCGTAACTGCGCTTATCTTATAACCCGATGTCACAACCGTGGCGAGAGAGCGCGCTCGCCTGTGTAAGCCGGCAACCTGGAGAACGAGAGACGCGGAATTGCAGGGGGTCGCAATTAAAGCCCATTAGCGACGGCTGCATATACGCCGTGACTGAGTGTGAGAGATAGAAAGAAGTCGCAATTTTCGAGTCGTGCCACGGCACCCTTGACATTCTTCGCGGCGAGCTTCTGCAGCTGCATCTTTCACCGACCAACCGTGGTGACATGTCGTTACTCTAATGTCATAAGCTTGTAACTGATGGCTTTCGACCTTTTTTACTTTACAATATTCTATGCATTTACAAATAATAATTATTTTTTGAATACAGTAAATGCAAAAAGTATTTGTACAGAATCTTTACAAAAAAATTTAGTTTTAAAAAATAAATATTAAGCAATTTAATAACAAAGAATAAAATAAATTATATTATTATATTTCTCAAAATTATTTTACTTAAAAAAATTTATAATAATTAAAATACATATGTTATCTCACACTGTACGTGCTTGAAAAAGCGAATACTTCTTCTGGACAAGATAGTAATCTCTCAATTGACGACAATTGAAATTACGTATATTAGTATAGTTTCTGAATCTTCATAAAAGAGTAATTGCACAAGACTCGAGGAAAACATTTATTTCTTACAATTAGATGTATATCAAGGAAGGGAATTATTAGCTAATGCGACATTGCGAGAGAAGCCGTATTCTTACAATTTTTCACACAAAAAGTGGGAGAGTTGAAAGCCTCTAAATTACATGACAATTAACATTGTAAAATTAAGGAAATCATTGAGTGAATCTTTCTTTTTTGACTATCTGTACTAAATTATTAGGTGTCGAATAGTAGAGTCTTGATCCTAATTTGAATTTGGGCGGTCGAGCCCGGGGAACTCTCTAGAAATACTTAGCCAAAATATCGATAACCATCGCCATCGTGGTCATGGTCGATTATGGCGACATGCGTTTGCCTTCAGTTCTTTAATCGTGACCGAAAAGCCGCGGAGCGCATCGAACCGACGTCCCATGTGACCCCACGTGCTGGTAAACTACCGCGGAATAATTAGTTGGGGCAGCCGTGAGTCGGCGTTAAATACATCGCGCAGGATGTCCTTTGTCCTGGCGAGCGAACTGATGGAATTCAGACAAACTTTACTACCATAGTAATTTTCTATGAGTAGTTTCTTTCTATGAGTACCTATTGGTACTCACTTTTTCTGCAGTGCACAATGCGATAAAAAAATTTCTCTCGTGCCATTTTTTTTCTATATTATGCATATATGAATAAAAATCACGTACAGATAAATACACGAGTTTTAATTGTGTTCAGATATTTCAATAAATATTATACGTAGAATGCAATTTCATTTTTTTTATATAGGCAGATTTAAAAAATTTCGAATAGATTAAGCAGCACAGATGTTCAATTAATTTCGTTCACGATAAAATATTCTAGCTCATAAAAGTTATCGTTTTACGAAATATACCTATTACAAAATGTTTATTACTTAATGATTTTCTTTATGAGATATTAACGACTGGTAAATTGATCATCAATTACAAACCAATGTAACTAATGTCTCGACGAAGACTTGTCAACAAAAATAACTCATGCCTCAGACGATCAGACTTGCCAGTGAGCATTCCGACGATTCTTAAGAATCGCCGATTTCGATACGGGTCGCGGTTTCTCGCGCGGGCAACTTCTTCTGTCCCGTTTCCTGGAAGCTGAGAGGATTAACCCGTCAGATTCGGTGGAGGTCCAGAAAGTAATTTATCTCTCTCTGTTCCTCTCTCGTGGCGCATCTTATACCCTTCTCTTTTCCGCTCGACCGGGAGAGGAGCAGCTGCGGACTTCCAATGAACCCGGGTGTCGGGTTCTCGGAGTTTCATGGTGGTTTTCGTGGCGCTATCCCTCGGACTATACTATCTCTCGGACCGCGGTAATGTGCTTGCCTTGTCTTCGATTAATCCGAGTCCTTTCGGGGCCGCTGGACCCACGATACGCATGAGTTCTTCGAGTCCGTTAAAGAATGCAAGCTCGCCAAAATTTTTCTGTTTTTTTGCACTAAAATCGATGTATAACGAAAACTCAGTATTTTTTGAACATGTTTAACGATATAAGCAACACGTTTTTGTTTAAAAAAATTGTTTAAAAAATAATTTATTTCTCCTCACAAGGAAAGAAAAGAGAGTTACACATTATTTTAACAAATACTCGATTATTTTAGAGATAATGTTAATTTTTCACTTATAGATACTATATAATAATCCACATAATAACATGCATAGATCTTTTTATAACAAATTTTACGTATACGAATTTATTTATCGATGTTAAACATGTCCTACGTTTTAGGCAATATTATTTAGTTTTTTTCTACAAAAGATTTATTACTAATGTATGATAAAAAATTTAATCTTACTGTTAGATATCAAAAGAGCAACAATAATAACCAATCTCTTAAAGTTAAATAATATTTTGTTATTTTTGACTTCCATTTATGTCAAAATGTAAAGCGATCTATTTCTATGGTTAATTTTAAAATAAACATTCAATGCACTTAGTAAATAATAAATTAAATTTGAATCAAATTTCTTGAAACTCTAGTGTTTTAGTCAAATTAATGACACATTAGGTAGCAGTAATGACGATCTAGAGATATGATTAAAAATAACTCAAATGAGTATAATTTGATATAAATTTAAAAGTTCTATATCTTCTTATAACGTATGTACTCTGCATTAAAAAGAGATCTAAAATGAGCATTCCTCGGTCAAATATAGTGCTAATTCCTCCCACTGAAGGAAAGTCCCGAGAAAGAAGGATGGTCATGCCGAGCGTCCTACGGTGTCTCTGTCGCGGTCATCTCATATCTTGCAGGATCATCGGATGTTATCTGCGGCCATAGGAATGCGGCCGCAGGTACGAAAATACAAATAAGAACTCGCAGTGTCGACACTTCAAATTAGGATCGAGAGCCTTTTAGATCTTATCTTGGATTAGTGACCGCCTGCACGGCCACGTGCCGCGACGCGAGCGAAGATACTTTGTAATTCTTGAGGGACCACCGACCATCATCGCGATCTGCTCATTAACCCGCTACGTAATAGGTTGACTCATTTAATTGGTCGCCGTAGTATTTACGTTGCGGTGTATTAATCGTGTAGTAATGGCGGATGGTAATCCACAAATAAAGCGACAAGAGCGAAATTTACGTTACGACTGTCGTAACAGCGAAGTTTAGATCGTTAGATTGATATCATGTGGTATCAATCGAGAATTGATAATTACTAGTGCCAATTTGCGGCATTTCGACTTATAATTAATAAATCGATTTTCTCTTTCAAGAATGTCTTATCATTTTTATATAATTACGAGCTAATTAATATTATTATATATAAATACGAATTTCTAAAAATAAAGCACATGCGGTAACTTCTGAAACATTAGATTATAAAATTGTTTAAGCTCTTGCACTTGAACAAGCTTTAAGCTTAATCTACAATGTGCTTTTTCCTTTCTGCTTTTTCTTGCTTTTTGCCGTTGCACTTTTTGCTTCTTGCCTCTTATCCTGTTTCATCGTTTTTTATCGCTCGAGATAAAAGTTGATGAACTTCAGAAGTGACTAGAAACACGATTGTCGATAAAACGAGCAAAAAGGAAAAAAAAGGCAAGAAATACAAAGCAAGAACAAGAAGCAAAGAACACATTGTAGATTAACTCTTCATAGGGACACTGACTCTTTGTTGACCCAGGCAAAATTTCACTCTCAAGTCTTTGCAAATATCAATTTTTATTGAATAAAAGTTTTAACATTTGAATTAAATAACTATTTGGCAATGTTGAAGCAGAAATGTTGAAAAGTAATCTTGAATTTTTATAGATTTTTTAAAAGTTTGGAACACATATATAGTAAAAAAAAAAAAAACTTGGACTGGATAAAAAACTCAAGAGTACCTACGGAGTAAATAAAAATATATGTTTCTACAAAGGGTTAAATTTTAGTATTTTTCAACATTTTGCATATTCTCCATCTCAAAGATATAAGCAAACACAAAATGTTGAAGGATCTGAGAACAACCGAGCCTGTTTGCCTGCACGATATCGTACGATACAAGAACGTGGCGGGTTCTGCCTGGCTCGAAAGAAATACACCCGTCCCCGTCCCCGGGTCCTGCCATTCTTCGGGACGAGCAGCTGGGGAATTCGCGGGCCACCCATCGGGCGCGCCTTCCGACGTCGCGAGGAATCGAAACGTTCCCGACAGGTTACACGGAATTGACTCGTCGCCCGCGAATTCCCGGCGCGCAAGAAAAAGAGGGAAGAAGGTCGCCGGAGATACGGGGACGCGGACGGCGGCTTTATGTTAAATGGATTAGACAGCGGTATGCGAGCTCTCGATGGATTGCCTTCCCCGCGCTTCTCATTCCCCGCCCGGGACCGGGCCCGGCGCGGTCTTCTTGTCTTCTTGGAACAGGATCTGTCGGTGGATCCTGGCAAGCTCTACCGGCTAAAGCCCCGGTGGCGCTAATTGCCTCCTCGAAGAGCAGGTTAATCGATGAATTCCGACGACGCGTTGCAAGAAAGTAATGAAGACCGTGACACGTTCGCCGACGAAAGCGAACGTTGTCTTGCATTTTATAACGTAGATCCGGCCATACACGTACGGTTATAAGTATGTATGTGTATGTTTGTCAACGTGTCCGAAGTGCTCGTATCGGGATTGGAATCTTCAAGTCATCGGAGGGAGGTGCGCAAGTCACGTCGTGATAAAAACAGATAGAATCTTTACTAAACAAAAGAATTATGACGTACAATAGCTGCTAACCCATTTGTTAGAAAAATTTTAATATCGAAAATTCCAAATGTTATCAGATTCAGAATAGTTTTAAACAGTAAAATGTTTAAGGTGCACATGCAATTTTATTAAATACAAATTATAAAATATAGTAATCATTTAAATTGTATATGTGATTTAGGTTTCTTAGTATGAGATAGTATTCTTTCAAATTTAAATTAGATTTGAATTATTGAGTAACTCATTTATTTTTATAAATAAAAACGGACTCTCTCTCTCTCTCTCTCTCTCTCTCTCTCTTTGCAAGTTTATGTACAAGTCTTCGTAATGACTAATAATCAGCAACTAAAAAAGGTACGCAAAAAATAGAATTAAATGAGACTATTGGCCATGAAAATATTCTATTTTTTGCAATACTAATTAGAAATTGAATGACCAACGCATAAAAATTTCCATCCATTAGCATATCTATTGTCATTATCATTAGTAACATTGTTACTTACATACACACACTTTTTTGCCTTTACATTCTTTTATCTAATTACATGTTAAACGCGTCATTATACGCTGCTGTCACTGAATAACTAGTTAATAGCAACGTACTTATTATATACAAATGTATCGAAATATGAAATTCTGAATAAATAAGAATTGTTCGGAAATTCTGTACAAAAAACAGGAAATTTAAAAATCATAACTCTCATTATTAAATAGATGATTCAATTTATTCCATTATGAAACATAAAGCGTAGTGAACAATCCTATTTTTTACACTATTCAGATTTTATTATCGCAAAAATTTCTTTATATTGCCCTTCTATCTCGTTTTATTGTGTTATATTTCACGATTTGTGAATCTTGTAAAATATCCTAAGATCCATGTTCCCGAAGAAAAGCGTGATGTCGATGAGTCCGCGGGAGAGATCATCTCACACAACCTAACGATCCCTTTTTATATTCCGCGGACTATCCGTTTCCGACGAGAAGTGCGCCATAAAAGTCCACACAGGTGTTCGATTTAAACGCGGCGATCTTCGCGGAACCCGGGCAACATTTTTCTTCGTCGTGGACCCTTATAGGATCGAATCTGCTCTTCCCGACCACGCGGTAAGAAAGCATCCGTAAAGATTATCGAGGCTGCCAATGCCGGTCAACTCTCTTCATGAATTAAAGAGGGAGGCGCGCGCCATTGACGACGACACGTCAGACGTGAGTTCTTGCGCCGATCTTTCGTCCGGTTATCGATTTGCAACATTCCACTCCGACGAATGAAACCGAGCAGTAATTGTCGTTTTGCGGTAATTATTCTTCGCGACTCGTTAGTATCTCATTGTAAGTACCATTAAGCTTCTTATTCCTCAATTCATTTGCCCCTCCTCTCTTTTTTTTCTTGCCTTCATTCCTCATCGATTCATCTACTTTTTCTACGCAAAGTATATTTTCCCTCCCGATTGCTTGATAGCCCACTTGATGAAGACATTCGAGTATCAGCGAGGACTAGCGTCTTTAATCGCGTTACTCGGCGATTCCTCGATGTCTGGTCTATGCGCGGATAAGCTTCATATGTTCGTTCTTGCATATGTTCTTCTCGTATCGCGCACGTCAGGCGTGTTTGTCCAGGCGATCGCTCGCGAACGATCTGTCGCGACAAACGAGCCTCTGTAAAGGCCTGTTTGTACAGTACATCGTGGATATAAATGGAATACTGAGAATAGTATAGACCGAAGGTCGACAAGAAAGCTATTTTAGATAGAAAAAAATCGTGAAGGTCTACTGATATAGGCCTCTCTTATCATTAATTGTATCTTCCCCCTAACATTACACAGAAATAACGATTTCACTGAAGGGTCTAAAATTTTGCTGGAAAAGGTCTGAAAATAATTTTGTTCATTGAAATAATTAAATTCAAATTGAATCATTAAAATAATTACGTTGAAAGCTAAAACAAAGATAAACAATACTGTAAAAAATTTTAATATCTAGCAATCAGTTTGAGTTTCAATAAAATATTTTCAGATTTGTATTCAGCAAAATTTTAGATCCTTCAGCAAAAATAACTCTTTTCGTGTAGTTTTATTAATAAATTGTCAAGAGAGCAAAAAAGTAGTACAGTAACGATAATAGACTAATTTCCATATTTTATCTTCCTTTCGTCATCGCGTTTATTGCAAAGCATATTATTGCAAAAAGAGCTAACTTCCATTAATCTTCCATTAAATTATAATGATCGTGTTGCTATATAACCGCAATAAAGTTAGAGAAATACACAAGTATTCTTACTAATTATATTTCCTAAAAGGATAAAGTAGACATTTGAGCGCTTCGGTATCTCATTAAATGACGTGTTTATAAAATTTCATTTCAAGAAGATGAAAGATGACATATGTGTATGTGCATAGAAATATATATATATATATATATATATATATATATATAT
>Ga0157364_1001079_pt1 | contig 22133 bp, 17 predicted proteins | sample AttsexASBM2_FD_111476 | JGI IMG/M metagenome (GOLD analysis project Ga0157364, IMG submission 111476) | Fungus gardens microbial communities from leaf cutter ant in Ribeirão Preto, State of São Paulo, Brazil - Atta sexdens ASBM2 | ecosystem: Host-associated > Fungi > Mycelium > Unclassified ...
AAAAACTGACTGTGTGTGTGTGTGTGTGTGTGTGTGTGTGTGTGTGTGTGTGTGTGTGTGTGTGTGATGCAAATAATGTATAAATTTATAATAATTTTATTTTATTTTTTTAACATATTTGGATATTGCAGCTATTTCTAATATTTTTAAAACATATTCTTGTTCTTAATGATGACTATTAATAATGATATAGTAAACCATCTTTACAATTCATCGAAATATGTTTCAAATAACTGTTTGCAAAGAGAAAAAGCAATTACTATAATTAATGCATTTAATGAACATCTAAAAAATATATTCGGAAAATATTTTTTTACATTAACATAGGATGTGGACTTGGGGGCGTAATAACTTTACCAGCTCTTACCGAACATTCCTATCTTACTCTCTTGCCGTAAAACTCTCTTCCCATCTCTCACTCTTACTCTACTCCTTACCTTTCTTAACATTTCCTCCACTCTCTTCACTAATCCCTCTCTTTTTCCTCTTTCCCTCATAGACCTTATCAACACTTCTTTATCCACCGAATCAAATGCTGCCCTCAAATCTACAAACACTGCTGTCATTTTCTCTTTTTTCTAATCTGCCTGTTTGTCAAATAATTTAGATTTTATATATATATATATATATATATATATATATATATATATATATTATCCATCGTTTCCATCCTTTTTCTGAACCCCGTTCGATGAAATCAATCCCTTCTCTTCCACTTCCTCTCTCAATCTTTCCGCTAATGTATTTATATTATTAACATCAATCAGATCAATTGTGGTTAATGTCCGAATGTTTCGGCGCACAATCACATCTGAGATAATTAAATTTAAAAAATTAAGAATTTGTATTGTATTGATGACATCTAACTTTGACCGATTTGTGTACTTCGCAGAAAGTGCTGTTATAATTTTTGTAAAAAATCAGTCTTAAAAGTGAACTCTAATCGCAACTTATGGCTATTCATATCTAAGAAACAACCTGACGTGAAGATTTTGTAATGTAATGACCTGATCACTCGCATATGTTAATGAGTTAGTTGATCAATGTTCTTTGAATATTGTTAACAAATGATGTTATTGTTGTTGCGACGCAAATAAATCTCTGACAACATTCATAATTTTCTGGAAATTTAATTTTTTTAAGGGTGTAATCTGACACGTATGACAGTGATAGACTTTCTTCAATTCTTCGAAATTGTGACTCGATATTCTCGAATGTTTCAGTTTCTTTGAGTTGTATGTTTTCAGCAGCAACTGTCCTCCAAAAATGTCCAAAATTTTCTAAATTATTGCAATTGTTTTCACAATTTGTAATTTTCGACTCTGATGCGACCAACTTATTTAAACGACTGTTTTTAATGCGATAATGAAATGAACTGATAGCAAGTAGGATTGGAATTTTGAATATCATGTTGTCTGTTACAAAATAGATTTTCAATCGGATTCTGATTCAAGTTCCTTAAAATTAAGCAATGAAAACCTAGCTGTAATTGCTCTCATAAATATATAACAACTCGAATTGTTATTTATATATATCCAGTTTTTCACAAAGGGATAAATATTTATGATATTTTTTTCATTGTTCAAATTAATCAGTTTCCACGAATTCATTTCGATAATAATTTGATCCATAACTTGGTATGAAGAGAGCCATCTTTTAGCATGGTTCTATACATTTTATTGTCATCATCATTGCTTGTGACCATTTAAAGAATCGAAGAGATCATCAATTGAACGAATATTGTTGTATCCAGTGCTGTAGAAGACATAATTTCAAGTTATCGTGGCATTAATTGCTGCAGCAACAATCGCACTCAATTATCGTGTATCAATTTTAACTCTTTTTTTTAGTTTTTTAGTTTTTTATAAAACTATCTTTGAAATTAAAATCTTGTATTGTCAGTTTGTAGAATTGTTTAAATGGTCTCATCTGGTCTATTTCAAAAACTATTTTTATATGTTCAAATTTTGCAATTTTATTATTTTCGAATCTAATTTTACATTTTAGCAATGCATTTCGCATACATTTGAGTAAGTGAGAGACATCGTAAATCATCACTATTGTTTCGTTATTGATAGTAAAAGTATACGTAATTGGGTTAACTTGATTTTCAATACACAGCTCTGTAATGACTTTTCTTTGGGTGGAATCCTGATTCCACCGCAAACTGTTGCTTTTACTATTATTCCAATTTTTGTAGTTCAGAAATTATGTTCTTTATTATTAGCCTTAAGATTCAGACAAGAAATTGTATGTGTAGTAAAATAGTACGTTACAACTTGTAATGTATTATTAACGTCCAGGATTTCCATAAACCTCTATCACTATAAACCTATCACTTAAAACAAGAGCATGGTTTGCATTTGCTGGTTTGCTTGTCTGACCCAATTCTCCTAGGTTTTCGCCAATTATTTTTTGTTTATGAGCTTCATAATAAAAGCCAGTCTGAAGATACTTCATATCTAAAAATACTTCAAACAGTTAAACATAATACCGGTCCAACAGATTCATTTCATCACTTTTGATATTTAATTGTTGCAATAATTTGTCAATTTCAGTATTAAAAGAGACCTTTGAAAGAATATTTTGCAACGTACGAGATGATAACTGAAAGTAGATAGATAGATATTTGTATACCCGTGGACTACGCTTATGATAAAACAAAAAGTGATAAAGCAAAAATCTTATTTTGTTCTGTCCGTCTTCTCGCAAAAGATGATCAGTCTACGTTTCGTTTTTGTTGAATTGAGAGTCAATGAAATTTTTACCTCGTTGAGTCGATTTTCTATACATTCGAAAATGCCGCGATTATAGCACTTTTTCAATTGTTTCAAAATGTCCGTTTTGTTCTGCAATTGTCTTTTAAATTTATATATTGTTTTTTGCAACTTTTCAATGAACTTCGTACATTCGATTCTTGCGCGGCGTCATTTCCTTTGAAGATACATCTGCCTTTGACAAAAAACCAAATTTTCTTTTTTTTAATATTGTTTGTACTGTTGGTACAAATGAAATATTTTATTGTCATATTATCTGTACTGTCGATCATATTATCATGAATACAATATAACGGATCATAGTTTTCTCTATTGTCTGATTTTGAACAAATGTGAGAATTAACATTTTCAACATTTGCAATATTTTAGCATAAACTTTTCGTTACATTAATATCAGTGACAGCATTCTCATAGACTATGTTATTATGAACGGAGTTATTGTATTTTTGTCATTAATTAATGTGGACATTACACGCGAATCATTATAAACAAAAGATGATTTAACAGAATTCAGTAGTTGCAAATAATTCGTATTTTTTGGATTGTTTTCAAAAGGAGTTGAAATCTGTATTGGATTAAAATTTGATTCAACTTCTAAGCACGACGAAATTGCGAAAGGATTCAAAGTTCATGCCTAGTAAAATTGACGAAATCTGTTTACTGAAAATGGTCTTCACATACGAATTTATTACGACACTCTTGTGTAACATGTTACAAATATTTTTCCATTTTGTTGAAATAGCTGGGTTTCTCGAAAATCTTATTTTTTATTTTCTCAATCCCACCTCTCTGGACCAATAATGCGTATTGCCGCATCCCGGAAATCGGCAAGAAAACTTAATTTGAGAAGCCATTGTGAAAAATATGAAAATGTAAAGCTAACTATCAGTACGTGAATCAGATCATTAGTACAAAAATTTATATTACATGTATACATTTATACATACATGCGCAACTTATCACAGGAAATATACACAGATGTATATTTATTTGCCTACTTAATCATTGATGGCACATTTTCTTATCTGGAGATACGGTAATATCTCGACGCTAAGTCTTATATAATCTGGCAACCAATTCCATCATATCATGTTTCCAGTTTAAATTTCATATCTTAGAATTTCCTATAGAAAAAAACATTCAATTATTAAATGGATTTGAAACTGAAGAAAAGATAACTCATTAAAATATTACTTTCATTTTTTTGTAAAGTTTTCAATTTATTTCAATTTCAATGCATACGACAATAAATGTATTCACACTCATCATTCCAATAAAAATCTCCATACTATGATATCTCCATACGTTCACATTTTCAGGAATTAGAAGTAAGCCTCTGGTCGGAGACAGTCGTTATTACTGATTTCAATCTACTTCAATTAATTCAATTCCAGCTCACCGCTGTTATATTAAGCTTCTTCATATACACAAACAAGTATAAATACCTGTGATCTTTGAATAGACTACGAAAAAAAAATTATCTTCATTGCATCGATGAATTTTAAATGATAATCAATATTTTTCGTTATTAAACTCACCATTTTAATCTATTTTGTTCTTTTTTCTTCGACTGCTATGTCTCTTTCACTGCAGCGAATTCTCGTTTTTGAAAGCAGTTTAACGATTTATTAGTTTTAATATTTATTACTCATTAAGTCTTAACAATTTTTACTTTTACTCGTTTACTCGTTTTCAATCACCTTTTTTTATTCTATTTTAATCCGACAAAGAATGGTTCTGTTCTTCGACGTTATTCGGCTCGCGGCGCGCGCATATATTTCCCGTTACGTTTTCGTCGTTAGAAAACCTGTCCCCCATTCTTCGATCTTAGCTTTAGATCCATTTTATTAAAGTGGCAAAGATATATAAACTTGTAGAGGTATTGTAGCACATTACTTCTAAAACCATAGTACTGAAGTTGAGAAAGTCATGGCAAGTCCAAAAGATTACAGCACGTCTAATAAAGTTCAAAGATATAAAATATGGGCTATAATTGAAGAGTTTGCCGATAATCTAATGAAAATAAGTGGAAAGTGTATGGACATCGGTTGCGGTCCTGGAGATACAACAAAGGACTTTCTGTTATCGAGTATAAACTCCAATGGACAAATAATTGGTAAAGAATAATAAATTGTAAAATTATAATATGACAAAAATCATGACATTATAAATAATTATTCAATTAAATGCTTTTGCTAAGGTACAGATATTTCGGAGAGCATGATTAAATATGCAAATGATATATTTAAAGACGAAAAACGGCTTCAATTCGACACACTAAATATTGAAACTAAAAATTTACCTAAGAAATATATTTCACAATTTAATCATGTATTTTCGTTTCACACTTTACAATGGTGCAACGATATCCGGTAAGTAATATACTATATAAAACATAATTTAAGCTAAAATATATTTAACTTTTAAATAGTAAAAATAAAAAGGATTTCGGAAATTCAAATAAATCAAATAAAAAATAGAGCTATATCCTGTTAAAAATTCTTGTAAATTTTTTGTACTAAATCTTAAAAAAGTTGTTTATATAGTAATCTTGATAGATCATACACAATGATCTATCAAGATTACTATATAAACGTATATGATCATAAAAAAAATCTTATATAATTTATTTATGAATTTCACCAGTAATCTTTAATAACCTCAGGAATCTGGAATGAATCGTATATATGACATTTTTATATCATAAAAAAAGATCTTGCATTAGCCTTATAAAAAAGCCTTTAAAAAAATTTTTTTTAATAATTTCTTTACAGATCATCCAAGAATATAGTATTAAAAAGAAGTTCTAGTCTAGAGCTCCAAAATTTATATATTTTTTACCAATTTTTTTTATAAGAAAAGGAAAGAGATATCAAAATAATGCTTTTTGCATTATGTTTTTTTATATTTCAATATATAAAAAAAAGTTTTTATTTTTAGAAATAAATTTTAGAAATAAATTTTTAGAAAATTGCGACTGTAGCATATATGCAGCATGTACGTGGCCAATTGGCAGGAAATCTTGAGTGTCGACAGTTTATCTGAGACAAAAAATCAATGAAATTATTAAAATATATTAAATTTGTGGGGCCATGAACTTCATTTCATTTGAAAAATTTGAAAATTTACAGAATGACAACCATTTGAAATTAAGTGTCAATTTTCACGAACTTTTTTTCATTTTCAACCTGTTCAAAAAAATAGTTATTTTGGAAAATTTATGACATTTCTAGATTCATGGCTTCATAAAAACTGTCTATTTTACGTGGGAAAAAACTTCATGTCAATTGGATGATTAGTTGAAGCTATAGGATTTCCCGCCAGTTTGAAAAACGTGAATTCGAAAAAAACGTTTAAAGTTTTATTTTATAACAATTTATTTGATAACAATATTTACTTTTTGTTAACAATATTTTGCAACTTAATTTAATCAGCGATTCCTGACTTAATAAATCAATTTCCCCTCCTATTCGAAGAACAAATTTTGCTGCATTTCAATTGCAATTTTGAGTCCTTCTTCTCTCGATTTTTGCTTGCTTTGCGCGTAATACTTTTGAGCTCATTTGATTTTTGATCGATGCAAAATTTAGTTCAACAAGTCATAAATTGCTTTAAAATTTTGCAAAATCCTTTTAAAGATTTATATTCTACACATTTTATATTCTTATATTCTACACATTTTAGAGATGCAAAAAATATATTAAAAAATCGATTCTTTTCATCCTCCAAAGTAGAATCTCCCCTTAATTATATATGATTCCTAAGTGTTACATGAAAGATCATATATCTTAAAACCATATAATTACAAAATAATTTATCTTTCAAGTTGGTGCAGGAATCTGGCATGAATCGTACACAATTTGTATAACAATGAAAAGATTTTAATTGCTAATTTAGCCTAATAAAACACTCTTAAGAAATAATTTCTTTACAAAATAATAAACGTATTAATCATCTCAGTAAATGAAATGGAATTATTGAATAAACAGAAACTGGATTGAATATATAAAATGAAAAAGAATTAACAAAAATTAAAAAATTCGTTAGAATACTGAAGATGAATGAATAAAAAGTTGAAACATAAATTATCCCTGTCTTATGAATTAATAAATTATAATTTCGCTATAACTGACATAGGCATTTTATGCTCCTTTTCCAAATTTGAATTTTAAGTTTGATTTAGTCGAGAAGCTATTATTCAATTTGTGTAAAAAGAATTTTATTTTAACTAAAATGAATTTTAAATTCCACTCAACTCCCTGCTTATTCCAATCCATTTTATTTACTGGGATACAAGCAATAAAATCACACAAAATTCTAATAGTATACTTGTAATTTTCATAATGACATTCCAGTTATATTCATGCAAAATTTACATAACCTGCGCGCAAGATTCATATAACATGCGTGTAAGAGTCATATAACACGTTTATAAGACGTAACATGGGTATAAGGTTCATGCAAGATTTTTTATTTATTCACAGGTATCGTATACGATATATTCTTATACGATTTTGTATGTTTTTGTCTGAAATTCGTATATAAATCTTGGAAGATTTTACAAGAATTTTTCTTATAAGAATTTGCAGCAGGATAGGCATCAACCGGATTGCAAATGCAACTTAATAAGAATCATTTTAATTAGTGACATATACATAGAGTAACACAAATCGCAGTTATTGCAATTCTTATTAATTAAAATTCTTAATTCTTATTGCCTAAATATTATGAATAAATTTTTTAATCAAACTTAAATTAATTAATTATTTCTTTTAACTATATTTATGCGTATGTATCAAATTTAAAATAAAATTAATTAAATTCTCTGTTTCATTTAACAGACAAGTCTTAGAAAATATTTATCAAATGCTACATTCTAATGGAACTATGCTTTTGCATATAATAGCATCTCATAAGATGTATGAAGTTCTCAGAATTTTAGCGCGGGACACTCGTTTTGCATCATATATGCCTGTAATATATTATTGAAATATAATTATAATTTAATTTGTTTTTTAACTATTTTTAATTACATGTTTTTTTATTACATGTTATATCAAAAATTCCTTTTAATTTAATTAAAAATTTTTAGTCATTAATTATTATTCTTAATTTTATAAAGGAAATTATGAAAAATATTTCGCCATATCAAGAGTCAAAAAATCCTCGCAAAGAGTTGAAAGAATTACTTGAAAGTATTGGATTTACAGTTCACCATTGCAGTCTTCGGGAGGCCAGCTATAGCGATAAAAAATCAGAACACTTTGTCGGTAAATCATTTAAAAATATATAAAAAGTAATTTTCTATAAATTATAAAATTATAAATTATAAATTATAAAATTACTAATTCCTTAAATGATCTTCCATATTTTTCATTTATTTATAATTTATAATATTAATAATATTATAATTAATATAATTAATATAATTAATATAATTTTTTATTATATACATATAGATATAATAGAATCAGACTCCTTAAAAATTAACAAATTAAAGTACCAAAAATTTCCGAGAAATAAGAGTCAAGGCGGTAATTAGTGCACTAATATAATATTAGACATCAATTTATATTATCTCTTCTGTTAAGCATACATTTTCTTTCATACGCGTTTCGACTTGATTTAAGTCATTCTCAACGAAATACATAAATTAAAATTAAACTATTCTGACAATCTGTGCAATTCTAATGCCAACTATCTTTGCGCCTTACTGCAATTTCCTTGAGTTTTATCTTGGCTATTTAATCCAATAAAATATAGAAAGCTCCCACAAGAAAAGCTATAAAGACATTACGAATTAATAATAGCGGTCAATGATAAAATTGTATGTACAGAAACAATTTATCACGAATAATCACTTATCAAATTATATGCTAACAGATTATACATTTACATAAAGCAGTTTCCAATGCAGTTATCAATGCACATTATAAAATTAGCGTTCTTTGTCAAAAATTAAAAATTGTGTCAAATATGCGCAATATTTCTACATTTAAAATGAGTAATTGTCGTGTCAGTTATTTAAACAAAAATAACTACGACATATCACCGATACATAACTAACAGAAAGCAAAATCACGATTTAATATATATATATATAGATGTGTGTGTACATATATATATATATATATATATATATATATATATCTTGATCAAAAAGTTCCCGGAATTACCACTAGGTGATGCTCTGAGTTAGCTGATTTGAGTTCTGTTTTTTTGGTTTAGATTGCCACATCTATCATTGACATTCTCACCAAATTTTATCATCATAGCTTGACATTTGTAAAAGTTACGCCGTCTTAAGTACATTTACTTCTGCACATATTTTCGATTTTTTACAGTTTTAAAAATGGAATTGAATTTGCAACAACGAGTTTTGCGTTAAAAATGGATTCAATGGTGTGAAAACCTTGGAAATGTTAGGAAAGTCTGTTTCGGCAGTGATACTCTAAAGAAAACAGCCGTTTATGAGTGGCATGAAAAAACCACGAGGAACGCGTTTTAACAGCCGAAAGGAAGTAATGGAAAAATCGAAGACGGCTCTGATGGCTATACTGATAATAGAGTTCCAGAAATGTTTCGAGAACTGGATCAAGCGCTGGCATAAGTGCATTGCAGTCGATGGGAAGTACTTTGAAGGGAACAATATCACTTTTGATGAATAAAACTTGTATTTTGAATTTTCTGAATGAATTCCGGGAACTTTTTGATCAAGATATATACGTATTTAATAGTTATCATAAACAAATTTTAATTTTTTTCATTTCTAGATGGTTTCTAGAATCGAAGTATAAGCATAGTCAATGCAATAAATTGTGTATCTGTTTATAAATTTAAGTTTATTTTTTATGTTTTACTGTGTAATATTCGAAAGTCAATTTTGTTAAAATTTTTTTCTCTGCATATATGTCTGTCTCAAATATATATATATCCGCACTTGATTCCATATTTGACACAATTTTTAATTTCTGACGAAGAACACTAATTTTATAATATGCATTGGTGCTGCTGAATGTTCATGTAAATGTATAATCTATTTGCGATTTGATAAGTGACAATCAATTTGACTATGCGTAATTGTACATACAATTTTATCATTGACCGCTATTATTAATTCGTAATGTCTTTATAGCTTTTCTTGCGAGAGCTTTCTATGTTTTATTGGATTGAATAATCAAGATAGAATTCAAAGAAACATCGCAGTAAGGCGGGTTGACACTAGGATTGTACAAAGAACTTTGTTAAGATAGTTTAATTACAATTTATGTATTTTGTTGAAAATGACTTAAATTAAGTCGAAACATGAACGAAAATGTATGTCTAACAGAAGAGATATAAATTTATGTCTAATTTTATACTAGCGCACTAATTACTGCGTTGACTCTTATTTCCTGGGATTTTTTAGTACTTTACAACATATGCATTTTTAATAGATTCAATATTATCCATCTTGACATTTCTTGATAACATGCCAAATGTTCTGATGAATGACTTCAAGAATATACTTCGACATGAATATATGAAAAAAATTAACTATATATCAATACATAATAATGAAGAATATACGTTGGATCTATATAAAGAATTAATAGTTTATGCACAAAAGATTATATAATAATTGCATCAACATATATATCATCGTAGAAAACATATAGTAATAAAGAGTAATAAAAAATATAATATAAACAGCACTAATTTATGAATTAACAAATATTTATATATTAATATTGTAACATCAATACTATTAATTAATAAATTCTTTGTAATCACATCTTATATTGTTATTCCATATATACATATATATAGAATATGAAATCAAATTTTAAGGAATTAAACCTTTTTAAATAAAAATCATGTAATGTATATACGTGCGTATAGTAAAAGTGTAAAGCTTTGCATAAAGCTAAACATATAAATCTTAATTATTGATTGATAAAAAACTGAGTTTTATATTCTTTAAAAAAATTCAATATATATATATATATATATATATATATATATATATATACAATTTTATAGTTTTTTATATAATTGAATTATATAATTGAAAATTAATGCAGATAAAAAACATTGTATTATACAAGTTGCAATTGTTAATTATAATATCAACTTAATCCAATATTAATCCAATATTACAAAATAATTTTTTTAGTTACTTGCAACTGTAAATTTAAAATCTTAATAAAAAAAATTTAATTTTATTCCGTAAAATAGACATACAAATCCAATCAACATATAAAAAAATATTAATATTTGTAAATATTTATTTAATGTAAAAATATTAAATAAATATTAAGAAAATATTTTTCAAATATTATGTGGTGATTGAGAAGTACTTAATTTTAAAAAAACTACAAAATATATACGTATAAGATACATACTAAAAGCAAATTAAAAACTTATATTTTGTTTTTTAATTTAAAAAGAATTATTTTGTCTACATACTAATATTAAAACATTTAAATATTTTAAAAGTATGTTAAGAAATACAGTATATATTAGTATGCATTCTACTTGACTACATTTGCATTGCTTATGGAATCATTTTAATTTTATTGTTTATCAAATATTTAACAAAGAAATTATGTTTGCAAGCGTTGTAAATGCAATGCCAAGTACACTCAAAATATAAAAAATAATATATGAATAAAAGAAGGAGTTGAGTTAAATATTGCGCATGCGTTTGATCTCGAAAAGTTGTCTGCTCTAGGTAGGTTGTTACCAATCAGCGTTCAATCATGTTCAGCAGAAGTCAGTGTTTAGTACATACTTTGCTTACTTGTCAATAGGATTATATTTCTAGATTTAAAAGAATAATTCTATCTTATTATTAGTGAAGAAAACTTTCAATAGTTGCAAAATAAATATTTTGTTAACACGGACAATGACTGTTTTTAGTGTATGACTAGTTTCTTGAATATATTTATACGTTAGACGAATAACATTGAACAATACAACGAAAAGATAAGAATTTCCGATGAAAACAACAACGATTTAAATTTAGTTTAAATAGAATAATCTTAGCTAGTATAACTATACGAAAAGATAACGTGTCCTTTAAATGTTGCTGAAGTATCAAATAAATTACAAATAAGTTGTCGTAATCAACATATTTTTATAATAAAGGTACGTAAATTGTAACGTGAGTATACAATAATTTGAACTTTGATTTTCATTATTTATAAATACAATGTCTACATTTTCGTTAGTTTGGAAGAAATAGCTTGCAACCAAGTAATACTCACACATTGTTTTTTCTTAATTATAAAAATTTTTATTTGATTTCCTTAATTTAAATGAATTAGAACTTTTATTAAAAATTTTAATATTGCAGTTTTTTATAATTAATGCTATAATTTATAATTATAACCAAATTATACACAATTTTATATATACATTAGATGCGAAATTATGAGTTTTATTTAGCATTTTATAAAACATTACATGCACTTTTAACATAAAATATATAAGCTAATAGTCCCGTAATATTATAATAACCTTTTTCCTGAAAGAGACAAGTAAGATAGATTTAAGATTTTAGTCAATTCAAATCGTTATAATGTTTTAATAATACCAAATTTGTGTTAGGAAAATTCGTTAATTTCGTCCTTTAATTTCGTTATCAATATTTTAAGCTTCAGTGAAGAGAGATAACAAACTCACTATTAAAAAGTAATAAAATTAAATTAAATTAAATTTTTTTTTTTATTTAAAAAAATGGCCATATCACATCTGAGATTATCCTATAAAAAACCACAGTAGCGATCTATATCGGCAATTAATTGTCACAAAAATTGTAATCGCTGTACAAAAAATAAGAGCTAATAAGACGAAGTAATGTAAAAAAGTTCTAAAAAGAAATGAAACTTTAGTTAGTTTTTTTTATATCTTTCATCTCTTTCCAAAAAAACCAAGAGACATGTATTTCATACAAAAATATGAATAAAACTAATAATAAAATAATAGCAACAAATAAAAGATATTTTTATATTAATTCGACTGTATACTATATACATTATTACATTGTAAACAAAACTAAAAAATTTCTTCTTAAAATTTCTTTTAAAATTACTTTTATTTATTTGTTTAATTTATTATTTATTATGTTATTTCTAATATATTAAAAAGATATATAATATATTAAAAAGATTTATAATATATAAAAATAATAATAATGTATAAGAGTTCAATACGATATGGATCTAAAATCGTTATCTGATTTTTTATTCATATACAGAAAATTTTTATCCATAAATTTATAAATAAAAACATTTAAAAATTTGTATTGAGTATATAGTATGTTTTATATAATGTATTATTTATATATGAGCATAACTTCAGAAACGAATTCAGAACACAAAGATAATACAAAAAATCTGTTCCATTATTACTCAAAAAAGTGATCTTGCAGTTATAATGAAAATTATCTACGTACGAAAAATAGCTAAAATAGATAAATTTCTAGTAAGTACTAAATACTACGATATTGGATATGCATCTAATCATATATATGGATATCATAGAGATAGAATTTAGATTTATGCTATAAATTCTATGCGTATAATACATAATTTTCTATTATCTTAAATACAAAAATAGCTATAATCTTGCTGATGCAGCAAAATTTTTTTCGTGATAGCTCTCTTGCTTTCAATGATATTTTTTTCAATAATAAACTTTTACGGGTTTATCTTCAAAAATTATCTTTAAAAACCACAGATCTGCGGGTTATCGTTGTGTTTTTGCCAATGCTTTTTATCAATTATCGATGTTTTTTTGTGAAGTTAGCTATTTACTTCTTCAGTGAAAAGAGGCATTGATACATCTTGCTTCAGAGTTGTAGCATTTTCGTGTTTCATTAATATTTATTAAAAACTGGATAAATCTAATTTTATTCAGATATTTAGATTATTTTAAGTTGAAAAGCTTACTATTCAAAAAACAGAAATTTTGTTGTACTAGCTTATTTTGTAAATTTTGAAAATTAATAAAACACGAAAATGTTACAGTCATTTTCTGTAACTCGGATAAAGATTGGATGATAAAAATGTATATATAAACTTTTCGTGTTATTTTTGTAATCTTACTTTACTCTTAAATCATGGTGAAATTAGACAAGGTTTTATTGCCAAGATTTTATTGCCTGGTTATATATCATAATATGGCGGCACAATCAAAAATCATCCCTGAATTTAGCGCGACTTTCATTTTTCTAAGATGTGAAATATGTCAAATATATGTTTTAATATGTCAAATATATAAAAACTCGAAAAAATAAAATCGAATCATCAAATGTTGCATTCATGTCAGTTGCATTTAAAGATGAAATGCGTGGACGCCATTATTTTGCGCATCTTCAAGAAATACAATACTTTGTCTAATTTCATGGTCTTAAATTAGTTCTGAAATAACATTCACTTGTTATAAAACATTATGTATAGTATTTATGTAAAGTAAAACATTTATGTAAAGTTATAATATATACATATATACATATATACATATTTCTTGGTATAATTACACATCAAATTACATTAATAGAAACTTACAAAATAAATAAAAAAATAACAGTGTACATGTATATAATGCAAATAATGTATAAATTATAAGAATTTAATTTTATCTTTAACACATTTGGATGTTACAGATATTTCCAGTATTTTTTAAATATATGATGATGACCATTAATAAAGATGTAATAAATCAGTCTTATAATTCATTAAAATATATTGCAAGTAACAGATCCCAAAGAGAAAAAGCATTTGCTATAACTGACGAATTTAATGAATATCTAAAAAATATATCTGGAAAATGCATTGACATAGGATGTGGACCTGGAGATGTAACAAAAGATATAATCTTACCGGCTCTTGATCCAAATGCAATAGTAATTGGTAAAAATAATCTATACAAAATATATAGCACAACATATTAACTTTATAACATATTAACAATATAAATTACTTATTACTTAAAAATTATATATTGTAGAATTCATTTAATAATTTTTTATCTATAGGTACAGATATATCAGAAAATATGATTAATTTTGCAAAGAAAACTTACATTAAGGAGAAACGACTCAAATTTGACGTTTTAGATATACAAACTAAAAATTTGCCTACAAAATATGTGTCTGAATTTGATCTTGTACTTTCATTCCATGCTTTGCATTGGTGCAATGATATCAAGTAAGAAAGATTTTTTAATAAAAACAATTCCTTTTATAAAAATTTTTATAAAATAACATTTATGCTTGATATTAATAATAATATTAGGTGTGAGAAAAAGTTCGTAGCGTTTTTTTAATGCCATCTAATGTGAAAAACGCCACGAACTTTTTTCCATACCTAATATGTATAATTTTCTTTAAATATTATATATAATAAATGTATGTTTTATAATTCTTCTTAATTTTATATTATAAAATAAAATAATGACATATTTAAAAATTAATATTTTTGTATCTATTTAGTATGTTAGTCAAATATTATATTAGTAGTAAGTAGAATTATATTAATAACTTTGTACAATTTGTAAATATAAATATATATTAAACAAAAACATACATTTGCGGCTTTGAGGACATTTTTTTTCAAAAAATTACATGGTTTAACACGTTATCTGCTTGATATATCTGTCTTGATATATTATTAAATGCTTAACTTTCGTGATTTAACATCGAGTGTTCTTTGCTTCTTAATAAAGATTAAAGAATCAAAATCCTAATAAAAATTTAATCAAACATTGACATTTGACTTTTAATTATATCAAGATACAGAATTATTTTGCAAATACATAATTTCATTAAATACACATTAAATACACATTGTACGTTTTATATTAATTGTAAAAATGATTCTGCAAATACAAACATACGTTACGAAATATTGATTAAAATGTGTACGATATAGAATAAATTTGACATTTTTAGATGGCTATTCGATCTTACGCTTTTACTAATCTTATATTGAAAAGTAGAAATAATATCTATTATTGGAATAATATTAATAATCAGTTTCATATTTGATGCTGATAAATATCTAATAAAATTTTTATTTATCAAGAAATTTAATACATAATATCCAGTTAACGATAATTTCATTAAAATAATTAATGTTAAACCTACAATAATCTACTTAAGCTATTAAGTATAAATGTACATTTTTCAGAAATTCATTTTATTTTTCTTTTCTCGTTTATTGAATAGACAAGCGTTTGAAAATATCTACAGTATGCTTCGACCCAATGGAATTATGCTTGTACTTTTTGTAACTTCCCATAATATATTTAATGTTCTTGAAAACTTGATACATGATGTCCGTTTTGCACCATATATAAAAGTAAATATTGTTATTTAGTATGTAGATTATTATTTTATTACGTTTAAAAACATATTATTAATTTTTTCAGATTTTCAGTTATCGTTGTAATATATCATATCTTTATTCATTTGTCAATGTTTTGTGAATCTTGCTGTTCACTTCGGAGCAAGAAACGTATTGTATCATTGATAAAGTGAACATGGTTCATGAAATGACATTAGCAATGAACAAAGATATGACATATTATTAATTATTTTCTATCGTTTACATTATTTATAAAATATTCTATACAGGATGTAAACAAGTATACTTGGCCACTTCGAAATTCAATCAATCCTCGCAAACAATTAAAAGAACTGCTTCAAACACTCGGATTCACTGTCATTCATTGCAGCCATCGGGATACATTTCATCAAGATTCAAATACGGATAGATTTTTTTGTAAATTTTTTTAAAAAGATATATGAAAATTAATTTTTTTATATTTAACTATATAATTATTAATTATTACTGTACATTTTAAACTTTTATTAATTCATTTATTTAGTTCTATTTAATTAATTAATTAAATTTAATTCTAACATTAAATTAATTTATGTCATTGATTAATTAATTGTTATTATTTTCACAGCTTCTATTATGGCATTCCTCGACTTTATTGATCACATGCCACGTGATCGCAAGGAAGAATTCAAAAAAGAATTCACTCATAAATTTGCAGAAACACAAATTATTTATAAACAAAAAAATAATCAGAAAATAGCATTAGACACGTATCGTATATTAATAGCTTTTGCGCAAAAACATGTGACATAATACATACATGTGTGCGTGTGCGTGTTTATGTGTGTGTGTGTACAGATTGAAACGTTTATAAAAATCTTTCGCAATAATCAGTCCTATATATCAGGATATCATAATATTCTTTCTTTACTACTTAGCATCTTAACTATTTCTCACTTTAATTTAAACTAGCACTTTTTATATGTGTTGGTTATATACATATGTAGTTTTAGTATAAAAGAACATAAATAGTCAGCGAATGTATTTTGTTCAACTGTTATACAAAAATATAACTGTTTAAAAGATATGAAATTTCGAATAAAAATTATTTTAGATAAGCTCTAATAAGGATCTAATGAACATGTCTCTAATGCTCGATTAAAGATTTATCGGATAGTCCCTATTATCCCTATTATCGTAAATGTAATGTCGAAAATTAAATTTGCTTATGTTATGTTTTCCTTATCAAGATTTCATGATCGATCCTTGTTGCACCATACATTGTCTACAAGAATGCTGATAGGACATCAGTAAACCAGTATATCGATAAAGTTTTTATAGTTAATTTATATTAGTTTGATCAAATAAAGAAAAGTGACAAGCATTATAGCACGGCATGATATCAAAAAATCCGTTATACATCTTTAATAATTAATTGATTACATATGCGATATTACGTGTGCATTGTATAATAACGAACATAATCAATTGTTTTAATATAAAAATTATAAAAGTTATAAAAATTGTTTTTTTGTACAGTTTAATTAATTTTTTTAATAAGTTTAATTAGTTTTTTTAGTTTAATAAGTTTTTTGTCCAGTGTTATTAAGGCTAAGTTTAGATTCTCATTCAAGTAATATTCAGGCACTATTTTATCTAAGATTGGCAAGTAACGCGTTACTTATAACGCTATTACTTTGCTGATCGTCGTTACCTTGTTATAATAACAATTTAATTGACATTTTGAATTTTTTATGATAATAATGGTAACATCAGAGTTAGAAAAGTCAATCGTTACTTATAACGGGTTAAAAAAGTCATTCGTTACTACAAAAAATAATTCCTAATTTAGAACGCGTTACTTTTTATTCATTACTTGTAACGAGTAACATTACGCGTTACTCCTTACTTATTACTTATTTCAATAACGCGTAATGATAACAAGTGACTTGATTTTTTAAAGATTTTTCTAACTTTAGCATAACCTTAGCGTTTAATTTTTAATAATTAGTGTTATCGTTATAAAAAAATGCAACATCGTCATCAAATCGTTTATAAAAAGTAATGGCAGAATAACTGAAAAGTAACGTTTGCCAACTCTGGTTATTCTTGTTATTCAAATGTTAAACAAAAATAAAATGATATCTAGGAAGCATTTGGATTAAAATCTGAACAGGTCTTAAACAAATATACGACGTTTTGAAATGATGGAAAATAGGAGATTATACATTTTATAATCTCTAAAGGTAGAAGAGATGATGATATTACAGCCTCTATTACATTTTATAACATAACTTTGTTAATATTTTAGAATCTTAGAAACATTTCGAAATATTTAAACTAAAAATATTAATACTAAAAGTAAAAATGAGTTATAATAAGTGCTGGCTATTGAATATTGGCATAGTAGCGTCATACTGTAATGGCGAAATACTGAACAAATAATTCCAAAATTGTAATTATTATAGAGTTCGTTATACAGCGTATTTGGAAAATAATGATAAATCTTTCGCATAGGTGCAGAATGAACTAAACTGAGAAGAAAAGTTCTCTATCATTTTACAATTTTCGCAATAGTTAACAAAATATTAATTGCTAAAAATTGGTCTTCAATAATTTTTTACTCAAACACTACCAACTTTAAAGAAAAACTGCAATAGATAAAAATTGTTTATTTTCTTCTCATAGAGTTCTAAAAATTTTTTTAAGATTTTATAGATAATATGTGAGTAAAAAATTATTGTACAATTATATTGTATTAATTGTACAATTGAAAAAGAATTCCTTAACCAGCTTAATATTCAAATTGTATAATTAACTCAAAACCACCAAGAATCCATGATTTCAATTTATTGTTGTATGCGCTGAGGATAGCTTAAATATATGTTAATATTATATTAAATATATAATGTTTGTATGTATTGTCAACTAAGAAATTATGTTATATAAAATAATTATTTTTATGTAATAATATATGTTAATAGATACGATATAGTTAAATACGATATAGTTAAATATTATACTCTCATTTTGCCTCATTTTACTTCATAATTAATTTTAACGAATCTGAGAGCCAAATCTAAGCATCAAATAATAAAATAATTAAATATAATTAATAATTAAATATTTGTTTTAATATTCGTATTTGTATATTCACATTACGATCTTAATAAATCATTCATTTTTTGCAAATAACGTAAATTTTTATAAAGATTTAATTTTATTTTTCTAACACATTCGGATATTTCCAGTATTCTGAAATAATTAATTTTTGTTCTTAACGATGACAATTAATGATGACACAATAAAACATTTTTACAATTCATTGAAGTAAGTTTCAAATAACAAATTGTAAAGAGAAAAATCATTTGCTATAATTGATAAATTTAATGTCTAAAAACATATCTGGAAAATGCATTGACATAGGATGTGGATATAACAAAAGATATAATTTTCGGTCCTCTTGATCCAAATGCAATAATAAAAGGTAAAAGAAACAATAATCAATACAATAATCAATACAAAATGTATATAACAACATATTAATATAAATTGCTTATTGTTACTTAAAAATTATATATTGTAAAGTTCATTTAATAATTTTATATCTAAAGATATAGAGATATATCGGACAAAATAATTGATTATGCAAAGAAAAAATATACTACAGAGAAACAACTCGAATTTGATGTTTTAGATATACAAACTGAAAATTTGCCTACAAAATATATATCCGAATTTGATTTCATACTTTCATTCCATACTTTTTACATTGGTTCAATGATATCAAGTGAGAAAGATTTTTATTTTTTAATAAAAATAATTTCATTTTTTTCTTGATGTATTCTTCTTTATAAATGTACTATAATAATGGAATTAATTATCGATGGCATAATTAATAATCGATGGCTATTTGTACAAAATAATATCACTTTTCTCAAAAATGAGTTTATAAATGCGCATTTATAAAAATAGTATTTAATTTAACCTTTTCAATGTGATATGTGTTACAATCAAACGTGAAATTTTTATGAAACTTTCTTTATCTCCAATAGTATATACCTCTAGATCTAGAAATTGATACATTTAATATGTCATTTATATATATGTTCTTTTTATAGGTACGCAGATTATATAGCAATAATAATGCAAAAAATAATATTCTATATTGAATCATATTTTTAACGCATATCTCATCTTAGATTAAATTTCATGCTAAAAGTGAGAGAAAATAACTTGAATTTTGAAGACGTCATTATAATAAAAGAGATGTATTTGATTCACAATTAGTTTCACAAACCCACTTATTTAGAATGTTATTTAAACTATTTATTTCTTAACTTCATTGTTGATATGAAAAGATTTTGTTTATCATATCAAAAGTTATATCAAGATGTGCAGATAATACTTCAGAAATTGAGAATGTGGAATATAATTCGTTTAAATTATATAGTAAATATTAATTATTGTATTTTAAAGCTAAAAAACTAGGGTATATTTTTTTAATAAAAACTTTTATTAATTGATAAATAATTGTTTGTTTTATTTAACTTTTTCCCTAGATTTTCGCAGTTACGGGTTTCGCTTTCCTCCTTATGTATAATATTTTGCCGAAAATAAATTAATTTATTATGCTATACGACTTTTTATATCATAAAGATACGATTTAATTGGTCTCCTCAATTGTATTTATCAGTTTCGGAAAACGTATTTTTTCTTAAATTAAAAAATGCAATTATAAAAGTTTATACATAGTGACGAATTGAAAAGTATCTAATATATGTAATAATAATATGAGCGTATATACATTATAAAATTTAGTATACAGATTTATTTTCTATATTTATGGTTACTTTTAACAACTGTAGTACTACAGTTAGAGTCGTTAAGAGTTATAGAATAAGCCTTTTAATTCCAAATAAATTATTAAAACTTTTTATTAAAACTATCAATATATTTTAATCGGTATTTTAATCAATTATTTTTATACCTATATCGAAAAAATAATAATTTAAGAAATTGAATGTTTCCAGAAAATAATAAAACGGTGCATCAATAATTATTATAAAAATATATTATATAAAAATATTTAAATGTGATATTTAAATATTTACATAAAGATGCAATAAGCAAAATCAGGTCAGCAATCTCAGATGTTTTGCTTTCAACGATGAATGTGGGTTAGTGAAACTTTCAAACCGTTACTTGCATCGCGTGATTCTTCTTAAATTAAAATACAATATTTGATAAAAAGAAAAATAATAACATCTATAAACAACTTCAAAATAGTTTAAATAATATTTATTAAATAATAACTATAAGGTAGTCTAATAAATATAAGTATAAATATAAATAATAATCTTTTAACATTTATATTAGTTTTAATAACAGTATTAAGATAAATTACATGACCAATAGATTTTATCTAAAAAATTTTAAGTTATATATTTATATTTTATATTTTATTTATATACCATAAGCTTTTTAAATAAAATATACTCTATTTTTGATATATTTTGATCTCAATAAAAAATATTCCTTATTTCCTGTGTAAGATTAGATAACCCAAGTAAGTTAGATAATCCAAATTTATAAATTCTCATTATTGAAAAAAAACATTATTGTTGATATCCAAACAGCACAAAATTCTTTTTTAGCAAAAATATAAATATTTCGAAATTAAGAACATTTATAAAAGAACATTTACATATTTTTTAACAAATACAAATATTAATCTCAAAAAATAAAAACAAAGAAATTCAAAACTACACAATACATATTAAGCAGAGTAAATAATGCAGAGTAAATTGTTCCACTTCAATAATATAATCTACTCTTCTTTTCGCGCTAACTTTTATTAGCCTTATATTTCAGTCTTTATATATTTTAAAAATTGAAAATCTATGTAATTTTTTATTTTAAATAATTAATCTACGCTGGCTGCAAGATCATGGATCAAATACTACTTCCTTTATCGTTCTTTAATTTCATTACTGTAACATTTGGCATCACATTATTGAATTTT
>Ga0157364_1001080_pt1 | contig 22118 bp, 12 predicted proteins | sample AttsexASBM2_FD_111476 | JGI IMG/M metagenome (GOLD analysis project Ga0157364, IMG submission 111476) | Fungus gardens microbial communities from leaf cutter ant in Ribeirão Preto, State of São Paulo, Brazil - Atta sexdens ASBM2 | ecosystem: Host-associated > Fungi > Mycelium > Unclassified ...
TCTATCTAAATTTTTAGATTTATCATCAAAATCATTCTTTTCGTGTATTATTATTAGTAGAATTAATAAACTAAAAGTCACATTTTCCAATATTTATTATGATTTTAGACTATTTTTGAACGAAGAAAGACATATTTTTAAATCTCTTCTTTTTTTTCTTCTTTTTCTTTTAGTAATCATATACAGATATGAATAAGTATGCATAGCTAATGTTAATGTAATGAAAATATGAGAATAATTTATATTTGTCCATGGTTCATGAATTAAATGATAAATAATTTACATATATGTAAAAATTAAGAGTCGTAATATCTGGAGACATGTGCTTATTTTGCTTTAATTGGCAGATTAAGTCATAATACACGCAATATATCATGATGTGCGAATAAGTTTCAATTGTCGGATCTTGGAAGTTGGACAATCCACGGAGAAATTTATTCAAGTAAAATCCGAGAGGAGCCACGGGTGTCTTTCTTCAGCGAAGAGCTCGATAAATGTAAAAACTCAGGTTGACGACGGTGATGCTCCGGGCGATACGGAGTGTCAGATAGAGAAGCTTGTAAAGAACGCGAATAGGAGGTACGTCGAATAGGAAACGAACGGCGGACCTCCGCAGCGCGACTGCACTTCCAGGATTTATAGGCCATTCGGAAGAGAATCGGTTATCCTGTGGACACAGATGCGCCGGTGTTTGCGCGCGGAGCATTTGTCACGCGTGTCCTGTGAGCGAAAAGGGACCGGCGCGGCGGCCGATCCGGATCCTCTTTATGCGTGCCGATGATGCCCTCTTTGCAACGAGGCCCAACCAAGTCAATATTGACTCCAAGCCAGATTGATGGACCTTCCTCGCGTGTGTGTTTAGGACTCGCAGTACTCACTTATGTTCCCACCCCGCACGACTCGTCTATCCATATTTCTCTACGCTCTCCTTTCTCTCTTTTTCTATCTTCCTGCCGTCTCTATTTGCTAAATGTTACATTCGGAAAAACGTGAAAATCTCTGCTAATTCCCTATAGTCAGACAATACGATTACAATTATTTTTCAAACTCAAGATCAACTCTGATCAATGAAATAAATCTTTTGAATCTGTTGAAAATTTGAAACTTAGTATGACTTCGAAGACTAGTCGTATGGAAATTAATGAACGAATAAAAATGTCTACTACATAATAAAAGTGTTCAAACACATCAAAAATACAAAAGAATTAAAAATTAAAATATCCGAATAATTCGGCGTGTATAAAATAAAATTAATTGGAAATACGATTGTGGAAAAATAGTTTTTATATTCGTGATTTAAACGAGTCGCGTAAACCATTTGTATGTTCAAAAATATCTGCGCGAGTCAAATTTTAAGTAGCAATAACTTAAAAATGTAATGATCCTCTATTTCCGGGGATCAGTTATTCTTGCAAATTCAATTTCTGCTGTGACAAGGAATCAATACGCTCCAGTCATAGTGTTCTAAATATTCCGTGTAAATGGTTATTTTTCTATATTTAATTCGTCCATTCGTTCGTCTATATTTTCTCAGATTTTTTCAGAAAAAAAAATTTGTGAAAAAGCAAAGAGTGAGATTTATGCTTCTGTGCTGACCACAACTGCGATTGCGGAAAACAATTGGGGCGATTTGTGAAATCGCGTTTCTCGTAAAGTATCATCGATAATTTGCCAAGTATCATCGATAATATGCGCGCGATATGCAGCTAAATTAATTAATTCCTCCCTGCTAATCGCTTATGGTCATACTCCCGTGCCTCCGAGGGGAGTAAAATGCGGCATTATCGTTGGCGTTGATCGTCGTGGAGGGGAACGCCCGGAACGTACATACAATACATACCGTTCACGGTTCCCGGGGGCTCGCGGTGAGCTCTTGCTCGCGTATTTCGACAAAAGCAGAACGGCGAAACTGCGAAGTCGTCATCCAACACCGAAGTTTCGCCGTAAAGCGATTACCAACGACCACGTCGACGACGGTCGGCGGCGGCGGCGCGTTATCAGAAGAGGACCTGTGGTGATACAATAGCGTACATACGTACGTTACTCGGTTTAACATTGTGACGAACGATACCACCACTACGCACCGAGACAGGGCGATACTACTTTCGTCCGCGTCGGCGTAATCGCATTCTCGTTGACGATGCTTACGGAAGAGCGTTACTATGTTACGGCTATGTGGTTACTGTGTTACCGGTGACTTATCGTGTGGGAGAATTACTACGTGTAGCTGCCATCGAAGCTGAAACATATCCTGGTGGTAAAGGATAAGGAACATAACGGAATGTTTTTTTTTAATTAAACCCTCAAATACTGTTATGAAAATTATACTTAGTTCTAAAGCGTCCTGTTTAACCTCTTCAAACTTTATATACATGGCATGTACATGGATGTACTTACATCAAATTTGAAATTATCCATTGAAATGATTTAATTCTACCGACATTATTTGAGATGTACATAATAATATTTAAAAAATGATCAAAATTTAACTAAAAATAAATTTTTTAGTACGAATTACTTATTAAAGTATCTTGAATTGAATTTAAAATAATTTTTTTAAAACATGATTACATAAATCTGAAGTAATTAAAGTATAGAAGACAAGCCAGAATAGCGGAGAATGAATCTCCGCCAGACATGAATTTATGATTGACGGTTTTCCGGTTTTACACTGTTAAATTTATAATTTCGAATTATATCCAATTTGAATTATTTTTAATTTTTGTAGATCGCCACTACTTTTCAATATGTCGTTAATTTAACTGAAACAATAGAGTTAAATTATTTTAATAGAGTTTAACTAAAAGAAATATATTAATTTATTTTGACACACATCCAAATTTAGTTATTAAATGCATATGCTATTATAGATATTGTTTACTTTGAAATTAATCAAAAGGGATTAATTTTTATTTTGACATATGTAAGTTAAAAATAAAAAATATAAACTCATTAACTCAACCGATTATATCACCATTGCTTCTTTGATATCTAACAATATATTTCAGTCAATCACATTATAGCGAGTCCATTGTAATCGTTAATCCATAATCTGGACTTTAAAACGATTGATAGAAAAAAGTTCAAAGCTTTTTATCTACAATTTAGAATCTTATAGTATTAACCATTCGGGAGTTGTATACTGTAACTTTTGTTGAGGTTCAAATGACTTATTGCTGTAGTCAAAGATTAACATTCAGTCTGTTATGTTAATTACTTATAATTCGTCAATATTGTTGAATTATTTAGAGAATTAGTATCGTGTTATCAGTGGCAATGACTACTTAATTATAAATTCGAGTTAGAAATTTTTAGTCGATTATTCGTCTTATTAAGTAGAGGTCATACTCCATGTCATCCGATATGAATTTTCCGAATGTCGCTTGTATGATGGCTGTCGCTACCTACTAATGTGAACACGAATGAACAAACGTGTCACGGCCGAAAGAGCGAAAAGGACAGTTGAGCGAACTTGCAAGAAGCCGAGGGCGGATCTGAGTCAGCTCTAGAGACTGGCTCGAGTAGCGCTAAGTCAGCGAGTGAAACAGCGCTAACCGCTGGGCGCGAACTTACTACCGGCGATCGTATCTACATATATATATCTATATATAACGTGTCGCGACATGTCGTCGCTCTGCCAACTTGCAATAATATGGTCATTCATAATTTTTATATAGTCGCCGTCAATGGAGAACTCTTCTTCCTTCCTTTCTTTCTTTCCGAATCGCCATCATTGAACGTTTTAGTCACACAATGTGTGATGCACAATCTTTGACAAATCTCTTCTCTTTTAAATCAGTATTTCTCTCTGATATCCCTTCGATAGTTTATTAATTAATTATTTAATTAAATATAATTAAATATATACTAAAAATGTGTTTTTATATTTATGACTATAACTTTATGATAAAATATTATAATTAGGGACTTTATAGTTATTACGTATTTCATAATTATTTTCAATGTCAATTATATATTTTTCAGTGTATAGAATTATAAATTAATGCAATTATTATCACTAACAATACCAACATCTTAGCATAATAACTATAAAAATAAAACTTCTCATCATAATTATTTTATATCATAATTATTTTGCAATTATGGTTATATAAATACAAAATTTTTCTGTCAGTGTACAATATTATAATTATCGCGATATTTATTCATTATTACAATATATCACAATCACATATTTATTATGATATCATCGTTCGGAAAAAGTAAAAGATACGAAAATAAGCAATATCATGGATGCAAATATTCCATTCCTGTTTGCATGAGCACTTCTCCAAAAGTTTTGACTCAAGTAGGACTACCTTCCAAACAGATAAATACATGTGATACACCGATCATATCATAATGTACTCAGATGTGTTTGGATATACTAATCTAATTACGTAAGTCATTGACATATCGTCCTCGTCGTGCTGGCTACGATAGCTATCTATTATATCGATATCCTGATTAAACCGTTACGTCAGCCGTATCACACGAATTTCCCGTCGATTCGTATCGCAATGCGATGTGCGTACACGGTGATAACAAGAAACAGGTAATTACTTAAGGTCCAGCAAAGTCCATTATATGTCCCACATAAAGATTTATGTATAACGCATTGTCATAAAGAAACTCGTACATAGAAAGATTATTTTGTTGAAGTATTTAAAAATTTAGCTAAATACAGATTTGAAAATAATTTTATTAAACTATCAAAATAATCGTGTAGGACAATCAAACTGATTTCTAAAATATAAAAATTTTTTCAGTGTAGCTCATTATGCTCAAGTTTCTTATATAATTATTTTGATTGCCCAATAAAATTATTTTCAATCTGTATAGAGCTAAGTTTTTTAGATATTTCAGAAAAATTGGTGCATCTTATGAAACGTGGCTATAACTAAATGAAATACAGTAAATTGACACGGGAATACGATACTTGCTACTTCTAGGATGCACTCAATAAAATATGATCACGCACAAATCTAGATTGAATTTTATAGTGGATCCTGATACATGTCTTCAGCAAAAGATAGAAGCGAATTAGAGCTTGAAGCGCAAATCTTCGATTCATCTTCGTTCATAATCAAATTAATTCGTTGCACCGTTATCAACCAACTAGTGCCGCGTCTAATCTCGTAGTCGTCATAACTAATGTAAACCGATCGTATGTCAAGGCAACACGACACGAGAAACTACAGAGTGTACAGCGATTCGTGTTTCCCGTGTATCGCTATTTTATTTTAAGTGTAACTTTTTAGCAAATAAGAGTATATATATATATATATATATACATGTACATATACACACTTTAATACAAAACATAATTCAAATATACACTATCCGCCCATCTCGTGACGTCTCCCTGCAGTTATACGATAATTTCAAGTATGTTGTGACATTTTGTCGGGAGGAAATGCCGCTGGTGGCATAACAAATTGTAGGCTTAACCGCGGTGTTCGTCTAGTTACTCGATACATCAGCGATGTCGGCGCTCTGGCCTTACGACGTGACACAGGCAAAATTACCGCAAGGACGAAAATATACGAGAGAGAGCACGAGGACGAAGAGGTCGTTATCTCAATTAAATTGACCGACGCAGATTAGCGATATGAATTCTACCGCGTTCTAAATTTAATGTCACCGCCTAGCCGCGCTGCGATGCAGAGAACATGGCTTTGTTAAAAAAAGGAAAAAAAAAGGACAGTTGTGTATTTATGGGCGCGACAATTTTTCAAACTGGAATTAAACGGCAAGCGAGACTATCGTGCAACGTCGCCAAGCATTGCATTCGCGTTCGCAGAGACGTGTCGGATCAACGTACAGCAGATTAATTTGGGTAATGGTCAGTGTCAACATTGCTTCGATCATTTTACATCGTGGATACACTAAATCTATGTGATGTGAAAATGGAAGAGTGCGACAAAAAGATGGGACTTTAAATGATAAAAATAGAATGATAAATTTTTTTTTCATCGTCATCCGGTTTGTCGACGCTGAACTCGCTTACACATGTGCAAACGTTTAGGAGTTGTTGATGATGAATTTATTATGTTCGCCTAGTGCTATTCATTTATGGCTCGTTATTTCCTCAAGCGTAGTGACATGTTGCGATATGTGATGATTACCGACATTGCATGCAGCGCAATAAATTAATGGCTTTTAATTACTAATGGTTTTAAAGTAATATGAACGATATGCAGATGAAGATAATAATACTAATAATTTTGATAAATAGTAATTTTATACGCATCGTTATTTAACAGAGAAACTTTTTCCCGACATGCGAGCGACATGCAATTAAAAATGTATTTTTCATAAATAGACAAGCTCGCAAAAATAATCCACGTGTTCCTTTGTTGATGTGTTTCATGTTACAAAATAATACGCGCCGAATATGAAAGACATTAAAAAAAAGATGAAAAAAAAAATCATTTTATCAGTAACGAGTTGTCTATACATATACGTCATATCTCAACAATATGTCAACGATAAACACACTGACTAATATAATTATTTCTTCTTTTTTCCAAACTGCACTATAAGTGGAATATAACACTGATAAGAGGCCATCAATTTTATCAGCACTTTAACAACGTACTATATGTAAAGTGATTGTAATATAACTCTCGCGTTTGCATCGACATTCCTTCATATCTTCAATATATCCATTTTACTTGCACTTACTTGTGTCAATGTAACATTTATGCCGTGCTAGAATTTTTCTCGAATATTAATGTCTCAATTCACATGTAATTTCATATGAAATATAAAATCGATGTAAAAAAAAAGAAATGTATTCATAATCTAATAATTACGAATATAAACATGAAATGAATGGGAAGAGCGACAGAACAGGTATGGGAAAGGCGCGTGTGGAGCACGCACCAATTACCACCTTCAAGATACGGTTGAAATGCAGCAGCATGCGATGCTGCTATTATGACAAAAACCTTCGTTGTTAGTAAGACAAGATAATTATTCCGCCGAGCTCGGCTCTTCGATCATTTAGGCGTGGCAACACATGTTCTCAGTTCAGCGCTATGCACGGCGTATATGCAAGGTATAACTATATACAGCGTGTCAGGACACGTGGGTACGGAACCTCTCCGGCTTGCCAACGGCTATTCATTTTCGCAACCCTCACCTCCGCCGCCGTGAGGGAGGGATTCCTCCCTACACAAATTATTCGATACGCCTCGTGAGGCCAAAACGAGTTAACGACGCCTAACGACGATGCGTCGCACGCATCGTGATTTTAATGGCGAAAATTATTTACCAAGGGAGAACTGCCTTTAATACAACTTTGCAGTGCGAAATTAGCCCCGATCGTAATTTCTGCAAACGATGACACTCTGTCGCGGTTAGCTGGCGAGAAGTTGCTTCGTAATCGCGCCGACAATGTCTCGCCTCGCGCGATCGTTACATTACAGTCAGTAATAAGGAATACATTTGTCGAGCTATGTATTATGTACGTACGTGTATACGTGTATATGTACAAGAGATTACACGTGAGAACTAATATATATGTGTTACTTGAACGTTCGATCATTAACTACATTTTACTTTACAAACACTAACGAATTACACTTCGAAAATAACATCAAGAAAAAACGCAAATCAGCCTATCGTTAACATACAAAGATGAGAAAATACTGAATTATATTGAGAACACTATGAGCTTATATACATACATGTTAGATTTAAAGAAAAAAAATATGTTTTTTTCGTTTACTATTATGTTAAACCATCTATAAAAAAAGCCTTTACATTTATTATCAATTTAATATACGTGGCGTCAGAAATTATATTTAGAAGAAAATACAGACGGAATCTATTACAAACTAAATATAAATAATATCTCGGTCATGTCAACCGTAACTTGTGTAAAAAAAGTATCATGTGTTTTTCGGCCTGATATTTCTGGTTTTCTGTTCGTTATAATCGCTTTAGTGTAAAATGGAGCAAAAATATCAAACAGAATAGAAATTCCGGTAAAAACGATTCACAAAAATTCGCTCCATGCGCCATTCCTTATTATTGATTATGTGCTATGTATTAGTTTAACACAAGTTAGGAAGGAATGAAATACGGTGTGTTACAAGCGCAGCGACTGGATCGTTTAATTATGCGCTCTTTGCTGATTCGATTAGTTTTGTTTTACAATCGGTACGATACGTTTGTAAACGATACAAATGTACAATAAATAATTCTAACTGTGATTGGAAGATCAGTTTCCCGTATTTTATTGAAATGTTAAATGTAAGAGGAATGGCACACGACATTCGAGATTCGTCTGTTTCATGGCTCACTTATTTATCAACAAGGTTACTTCTTTTCGTATCTCTTAGATAATTACAGATTTTTTGCTCAGTACAACTGTTAAATGATTTTTTTTTACAACGGTTCCTGATATAGCAAAATGAGCTCGAAGTGCAAGCGGGAATCATTGATATTAGTGAGGCGATCTCGGATAACAGCTGCAACTTATCTGTCTGCTTATGTTTGTGATCATTGACTTCGCTGCATCAATCTTATCGAATCACTCGCGTCAATCGACTAATTTTTCACGTATTCAAATGCTGACAATTTTTAGATCCTAATGCACATTCACTTGCGAATATCTTTCTGAATTTTCTGATATTTTATTTTCAACATACTCATACACATTTAACGTCAAAGTGGATATGCTCGCTTTAACAGAAAAGTTATGCATAATTTTGAACATGGAGTTGCTGCGAAAATAAGTAACAGATATATTATAAACGAATAACAATTAGGCAAATACATATCAATAATTCTTAAATGTTTACATTATATAAAAGAGTTCAGCGTGAATGAATCAAATATAATTTAATAAATAAATTTATTATATTTTTATCATTTATGTTAGTCAGTGCAGTTAACTTCAACTTACTTTTCATTTTTTTTTCTACAAATTTAAAAAAAGAGTAAATTGAACCGAGATTTAAAATTAACTTACAATGATGGAATTTACATTAAACATTAAAGACTTATTTTTAATTGCACTCTCTAATTTCTATGTCACATGGATGTGATCCACGGTGTAAAATGATCGAAGATATTAATATTTGCTCAAATTAATCTGCGGATTTTTCCTCGCAAGTGGACATGCATGCATAGTTGCGAGATCTCTCCCGGAGAGTACGCAGGATCGAGAGCGCTCACCTGTAGATTTGGCGATCCTCGGAAAGAGAACTGTGACATGATGTGTCGGCCGCTCAGGGCCGTGATGGTCGGGCACCGCTACGCGATCATCGTTCCAGAAGTCCGCGGCATTCGCCGAGTGTGCCTCGCTCCCGGACGTAGTCACTTCGCGAATCGGTCACACTTTCGCTCTTTTTTTTCCTTTCTTTCTTTTTTCTCACTAGCGCGCCCGAGGTGAATGCTTACGCGGAGGCGTGAGAACCCTCTGTGTCGCGTGTCCAGCCACCCCGTAGCGGGGTGCTACTCGCGTTGACGGCACTCCCGTATGCCCGGTCGCGACTGGCCGTCCAGCTGCACTCGAACCGGTTGAAATCGGTGGCGGTCCGCTGCCGGCATATGCACTCGCACTGTCACACACGAAAACAAGTTGAAGCGCGAGGGCGACCGAGAAATAGTCCTCGGTAGCGGTTCTGTTGGAACTTCTACGTGTCGTATCGTCGTTGCGGGAGCACTCGCGAAGCAGATTGTGAAAGAAAGTGCCACGACCGACAGCCGGCGATATATGGTCGTATCGCGGACTGCACGCACTCCGATCACTCTTGCGTTAGTCGAAGAAGGAAACGAACAAGAGTTCTCTTGAAGAAGGAGCGTGAGATCTGTCTGGCACACCGACGAACGAGTTGCGGTATAAAAAAAAAAGGATTAAAGGGCACAGAGCGCGCGACAGCGATGCGTAGCACTTGTCGTGGTAACGCGCGATGCGGTTAGTCGCGGACGGCTAGTTCACTCCGTTGATCCGATCGACGCGCCAGCTATGATCGGTCGCGACTATCCTCCGAATCGTCGTTTCTTTTCGACGGAATCCAGTCCTCCGCTTGGTGGATAGGAAGGCGGAGGTACATGGATCGCGGGCGCGAGCGAGACGGCTACGGTGAGGGGGAGCGAGAAGGGTAGATGGGATAGAGAGAGGAGGGAACGAGAACGAGCGAGCGTCAGAGGGACGGGATGGCAAGCTGAGCGAGGGGGAGAGGGGGGGGCGAGAGGGAGAGAGAGAGAAAGAGAGAGGTAGAGTGGTAGGTTGAGCGAGGGTGTCGGAGGGACACCGCTGAAAAAGGAGAGGAATGACGGAGGAGGACAGAGGGAAAGCGAGAGAGAAAGAGAGAGATGGAAATGAGTGAGAGGGAGAACAGCGGAGGACGATGTGAATCGCGCACACCGGCCGTCTCTTTTTATCCTCCGTGGTCCTTCTACGCAGCCGGTCGCCTCACGGCCTGCGCAATCACGCGCTTCGAACTCGCGAAAGAGTGGCTTGTGGTTCGTCTTCTTATTCCTCTTCTTCTTCTCGCTTATAGTGCCGATCACGGCTTCTCCGATCGTGGCGCTACCAGATCGCGCGCACCGCAAAAGCGCCAAGTACAAACTGACGGCGGCGCGTGTTTCCACCGCGTGCACGTCCGCTTGCTGCTGACAACACACAATAGTGACTAGGACACTATACTGTTGTTCTTGTTCCGTTTTACTATCTCCCTCCAGTTCTCTCTCTCTCTCTCTCTCTCTCTCTTTCTCTCACTTTGCTTCTATAAGGCTTCTCCTTTTTCCGTGTAATGACCAACGTAAGAATTCAACTGCGTTTGCTCGTTGTCTCGCTATTCACTTCCACGAAATTGTCAACAAAAGAATTCGCTTCACATTCACCGAGCGCGATAAGCACTGATCGATCCGTCAGTGGATCCTATAGGATTACCCGATTTCGCGTATGTTTGCTCCTTGCTCGTGGTAGAACAAGCGTGATCCGCGGTCTGTAAGTTGCCGCTGTACCCCACGTTCCGCGAGATGACGGTTGATCGCGGTGTCGTAGGAGGAGGCGACGGGTACAGTGCCGGTGGCGCTGGCGGTAACGATAGTATCACGCTAGTGGTGGTGGCCCGATGACGAGGAAACGCTCGAAACTCGCCGGTGAGTCTAGTGGTGGTGATAGTGATGGTGGTGGCAGTGGCAGAGTCGTCGCCGTGGTTCTTTTCCTTCCACGGAAAGGGGGACGATTTTTGCGAGATGGTTTGCCCTCGGCGAGACGGGTGGGAGGGTCCAGGTCGGTACGGCGCGCGGTGTGGTGGGGGTACGGGCACCACCTCTGCCGTCGATGCCACGCTCTCGCCTCCACCTCGTACCCGCGCGCGAATTCGTTCCGCGGGTAGCTCTCGTATTAGCACGCCGGGTGTCGTGCGTGGCTCTCTTCTCTTCTCGCACGGGTCGTCGGCATCCTACCTCGTCGATCGGGCACGGAGCCGGCGGTTAGCATCGGCAAACGCGACAATAAAATATGGTGAGTCGCCCGTGGGGCTCGGCTAACGCAGCTCCCTGCGTTTCCCTCCCTTCAGTCGTCCCTTGTCGAGTCTGTGCCGGTGGTCGCCTCGTTCATCTGTCCTTTTCCCTCCTTTCCTCTTTCCGTTTTTTGTCTCTCGCTCTTTCGCGCGATGGTCCGATAGTCCGCTCTCGCTTCCTCATACCTCCTGATGCCCCACCGTAGGCGCTTTCTTCCCTCTTCGTTCTCGGCTTTCGTTCCCGTGTGGAGGGGATGGGTTGAATGAGACAGAGGGGGACGCGACCGGCCGAGATGCTGCCACGCTCCCGTATGGTGGGGCGAGAAGAGTGTGAGCGGTCGGTAGCGTTCGGAGGGGGTGAACGGAAGGTTGGCGGACGACAGGGGTTGGGTTGGGGAGGGGGGGGGGCACAGAGGCAGAAACTACACGACAATTTTAGTTCGATAGATCCCGAAGTTTAGCCTCGGCGGCGCTGCTTTACTTGCCGCTGACTTCTTCTCGGTAGTTTGTTCGTTGCCCTCTCTCCCGTTGCTGTCGACTGCTTCTTCCTCTCCTCCTCCTCGGACACGACCGCACACTCCGACTCATGTCTCCCACCATCCAAACCCGTCTTCTTTCTCTTTCTCTTTCTTTCCTTCTCCTTCCTCCGTGTGAGGACAAGATCGCCTCCGACTACTCCGTACCCCTTCCTGTTAGCCCGAAGTTAGCTCTGATGCCGCGCTACCTGCCACTCCTCCTTATTCTACGCACTACGCGACACTTGACTACACAAACTTCCGTTTCTCTCTTTCTGTCTTTACGCTCCTACATTCTATCCCTTTCTCTCGCCTCCTCTCTGTCTCTTCTTGCCCTTCGTGCCTCAATCTCTCTCATTTCTACCTACAATCTCGCTCGTTGATCCCGCTCCCACCTGCAGCGTCGTCCATCTCTCTCGCGCCTTTACATCGCGAAATGCACGATCGTCACTCCTGAGCGTATTACACGGACGGCGTTTACGCAGAGTACTATGTTCGTTCCGACAGTTTAACGCGACGATGTCGCGTGAACGTCCCGCCGTACGACCCAGCCGTCAATCATCTCGTCAGATTATTACACCGAGATTTTTTCGTAATTTCGTTTCACACTATTCCTCCGCAGAATTCGGAATAATCGAACTAGCGAACGGATGAAATGTCTTTTTTTTTTAATAATGGTCCATCAATTCAGTTCGAATTATCCGATCAAGGCAACGCGAAAACGTACGATATCCGAGTGGACACCAATGAAATAATCCCGATGATGCTGTCCAAAGACTTTGGCGAGAGTGTCGTGAGAATGCTTTGCGCAATTCTTTCAAGAGAACTTGCCTCCTCGTGCGTACTTGTTCGTGCCTTTCCGGCACGACCGCCAACGAAAGAGGCGGATAGGAGCAGTTGAAGGTAGTGGATTGCGAAAATATCCTATCGTCTATGTTGGTGGGGATATTTCGCGTGCGGAGAGGGAAAAAAAGGACTCGCCGATATTTTTCGCCCACTGATCGACGACGCGCGCACACGCTCTCGCGTACCTGCCGGCGGCAATATTTTTACAGAGGGCGCGTACGCACACATATGCATGCACACAAGGACGCACCCAAAGAGCGCGTCCCACGTGTGTTTGTGCCACGGTGGTGGACGCAGGGGAGAGAAGTACTGGAAAGAGAGAGAGAGAGAGAGAGAGAAAGAGAAAGAGTGAGAGGAGCGGGATAAATCGTGCCCCTTCCACACTTCTTTCGCCTCCCCTCTAACGTGCTACGGTGGGTGCGGAGCTCGGCTTTTTTCCCCTCCGTGGGCGCGGACTAACCTCGCCCCGCCTTCGTCTCCTTCGTTCTCGATCCCCCTCTACCCTTTCACGGATGGTGTTGTAGCGCGGCGACGAGAGTGACTACCGCTGAAACTCGTGATGCCGTCGCCTCTCTCTCGCCGACACCCCGCGACCGACGTGCACGGCACGCCAAGCTACCGCTTCGCGCTCTTGCTTGCCGTCGGAGCGACGGAGGAGCCTCATCGAGGGAGCGAGATCGCCCGTCGCTCGGAAGTGGGACGAAGAAGAGAACTGGCCAGCGGAAGGAGGAGGGGTACACACCGAGATGTGAAACATTAGTGTACCGTTTGTTAACACCGCGGTCTACACACAATCGCGCGCAAACTCTCCCTCTCCTCGCCCGCGTCCGGCCCCATCGCTCCCCCCCGTTACTCTCCACTTTCTTTAAGAGGGCGTTGCTGCTGGTACGTGCTAGCAAGGACAAGCGCATGTGAGCGCCTTCCTTCTTCGTGAGTTCATCGCGGAATGCTGGCACGTAGGAAGTATCTCTCTCTTTCTCTTTTTTTTCTCCAAGTCGCAGCTCTTTCCTCTTTTTCGCGATGTCGTTTTCCTCTCCTCATTTCTTCTTACGCGTTTTAACTCCATCTTACCACCATCTTACTTACCTTCCGTCCGTCCTTACGGTACTAACTTTTCGCGAATGCCGAATTTATCGTGCATAGAGAACGGGTCGACGTTTTGTACTGCAACTCCGAAAACTAAGCCGATTTCGCGCATCGATATTAAATTTTCTGTGCGCGCGTGTGTTTGAAAGTCCACTTTGATTTGGCTCTTGGAACGATTTGTGGCGACGGTAGAGAACTGCAAAGGATGATCATCTTTTATCGATATATAATATCACCAAGATATCGACAATAAATCGAGGTAACATTACAAACATCGTGGGAATTGGCTGTTCTTGACCACAATGAAGATTGAATTGATAACAATTGCAGCATGTGTATTGTACTACATCGTACTTTTTTGTGACAAACTTATCAAATTATTGACTAAGTGATTCGCAAACATTTCAAACTGCATTGTGTGATTTTTTCTTACGTTCGTATCTCATCGATGTGAAGTTCCATTGTCGATAATCGTTATCGTTTCGATAAGTACAAATTCGTTCTACCTTCTAATGGAAATGTATCGAGCGTTAGTTATCTTGTGATCTTGTTGGGCTTCCATCGTCTGATCGTATTTAGGCTTACATTCTTTAAGTGTATTATGTGTTCTTGTAGTGTGTCGCCAAGTCGTGATGTAATGTTATCGATAGTAAGCTTAATTCGAAAGTTGTCTATTACGATAAACACATTATCAGTATCGTAAAGTTTTATGTGGATGAATATTTTTTATCGTCTGTGATTCGTATTTTAAACCTCTAACAAAGATTTCAACGTTATAAAATTCGCAAAGGAAATATAGTAATGATTAAGATTTATTTCTTTCATATATTACAAGATGTGAATTTTTTAAAACTTCTTAAGTTATAAAATTCAATTCACGGAATAATTTTATATAATTTTCACAGTTGTCAATTACACATGTAGAAGATCCTTAAACAACAGCGTCAAACATTTGTGAATGCGTGCATCACACGAAAGCGATGTAGACGTTAAATGATGCGTTTGACAATTTGACAGGATAGACATACAGAATGTTAGATGCGATGTAGATCAGCGATGCGTATCAGCGATGCACACGAATATGTAAAACATACTGCGTGGACACGTCGTACGTGATGACACGATACACATATGTAAAGTAGACATGTCCTCTTGCACGTGAATTGATCTACCAAGATCTATATAGAAGCTGTCTTGACGATAACCCGCAATTATAGATCGCGCGCGATAAATAAAGTGCACGTAATACCGTAAAGCAAAAGGGACTCGTTCGACATCAAGCAAGCTACGGCTCATCATGTCGCATGTTCACTGACAACTCGCCAATTATTCGCACGGAATGCATTATGTGTATATTAATCGACATCGTGAAAGCGATTCTCCCGAGAAAGCGAATGGAACAGGTCTCTCGTACAATTTTAGTACATGCAATGAAATTCATGTGCATCGATTTCCTTTATCCCAAGCCTGTCCCTTTAATCCTGCGACGATAGTAACTAAGAACTACGAAATTTTAAATAAAGAAAATCTAATTATACTAACATTTTAATCCAGTTACTATACCGACTTATAAATCTACAATCGATCAAAACATTGAAATCATTAAAAAGAGATACAAATATTCTTCTTCTGCTTATACGCGTGTCTTTTGAAATCTTTTTTTATCACAAATCCTTACATGTGTAGCTATCTTTTGCAGTAAATACTACTTAGACCGAATAAATGTCTACTAATAAATTGCCTTTCGCATTATCATACATAATTTATTGCTTTGTACCGAATTTCTAAAACGGATGATGTTCATCTGAAGGCAGATCACGAGATTCGATTCAACTGATCATAATTTTGATAAGGTCTGTTCAATATTTTCTCACATAGACGTTGTTCTACGGTTCGAGACCAGACATTCGAGACAGAATGACGATTTAGAGTGCTCGGCGACCAGTCATGGACAAGGTCGTCGAAGCTGTTGGGCAGGTGGCAGCACAACTCGACAAAGGACGATTGTAGACCCTCCTCGTTGGCACCGCGGTGTAAGAAAAGTGGGGAGCTAGTATTACTAGAGGATCCAGTAGAAGGGGTGCCCCTTCCGCCGTGGCTATTCGATAGCCACCCCTCCGTCCCGTACGGAGGGGCGAGCGTGAGGGGCCAAAAGGGGGATGGTGACACATCTTCAAAGGTGTGTGCAGCAACGATTGTCACCGTGTTGAATTACCCGTACTTCGATGGATTCTACGAGCGAGACAATTTTAATGCCCAAGTCCCCGGTGCAACGAGGAAAGAATTACAGACGGGTTCGTTCCGTTCTCGGCAGAGTGCGCGAGCGTTACATTTTTGCGTTAATTCTTTCTGACAAAAAAGGAAGAAAAACATAAAAATCTCACGCTAATTAGAAACTATACTCTAATACACGTGTCATTGAAGCGAATTTAATTACGCGATCGAGAAACTTAGAATCTTCGTCATGTCGCTCCTGTTTAACATGCTGCGAGTGTTACGTAGAATTAATAAACACGTTGTACATTCCATAGCTCTATATAATTTAATTACCTGTTTTTCGAGAAGCAGGAAACAGGTGAACAGTGTTATGCTAATCTCATGAGAAGAGTGAGTTTGCGTGAGTTTATTTTCTATGCGTGCTTATTTTTTTGTAGAAATATTTTTGTTTAAACAATATATTAAGAACGTGCATATGAAGCTCTGCTCAATGCGAGGAAAGATTAATGTTACTTTTCATGACACGGGACTGTTTCGTTGTAATGAAACGGTGGTTAACACAAGGTTTTCCCGACCGACAATGACTCTCCGGATAAACTTTTATTAAGACCGCTCGTCTAGTGTAATAGCACACTGAGAGCAGACCCAGCACGCGCTCCACCTCATAAATCAAGAGCGGTTCTGATGGTGTTGAGACACGGGAGAAGCCGTGGAAGCAAGGCGAGGAGTACTACTTACAGAGTAAAGTGGATAGGAGAGGCCAGTATAAACTTAAGTGATTAATCTCGCGGAATTGATAACGCTCCCCTTGCTCTCGTCCCCGTACTCTCTCGCACCCCCAATAAATTACATTATAAGGAGCCCCGCGGTATAATTAATACGCCACTCACGCGTAAGCCATCGCGACAGGGTGAACCGCCGATACTTCCAAACTATTGTACGATACATATACAAGCATGTATTACGAACAATGCCCAATCCTCGTTAAAATTACATGTATAATCAGTTGTCATAATCAGTTGCTTATTCGATTATATGTTTTAAAATGTGTTTAAAAACTTGATTAATTCACTAATACTAATATGCTATTTTGCATAAAATATATATATATAAACAATATTATATAATATAGAGTAATTGTATTCAAATGCGTGCGCGCGCGCGTGTGTGTGGGTGTGGGGGGGGGCGAGGGAAGGGAGGTCTAATCGTTGCAATTTTTGCTGAGTCTAACATCAAAAATTAATTAGTAGTCAAATTTAAAATAGGAAACACTTTTGAATATTGATTCAAAATGTGAAATATTTAATATTTTTAATATTTACTGAAGATTTAACTATCTATGTAATTACAAACAGCAAGTGATAACAAAATAACAATAAACCATATTAATTTGTTATTAGCATTAATTAGCATAATTATTATGAATTTTTTATACGAAATTATGTATAAGAATATTGTACTTACATGAGTAATAGTGAAGGTATTATTATCGATATTTATTTCACGTATGTACACATACGTGTGTAACCTTCGATAAGATCAATCCAGAACGAATGACAGACATTATAATCGTTCCCAAAGTATCATCAGTCGTTATCACCAACGGACGGAGTGCTCGTCCATGTTTCGAAATAGATCAAACATCGAGTAGACAGATACGCGATATCTTCAAAGGATTTTGGCCGACACTTTGTCGACGTATCCGCGATAATCCGTGAAATCTGGCACGGCAAACATTTCGGAGAAATATTCCAAAATGCTGGGAAGCACTAATTACATTACTTAATATATTACATTATATACGGAGATCAAAATGATGATTGACTCATTTTTAGTATTAATATAGAACATTGATAAAAATTTACAAGAGCAATTAAAATTATGCTTATTTCATATATGAATATTCATATATGAACATATCAACCTATAATTTTCTCAGGACGATTTTGATTTAACGATTTGCATCTTTAATATATTTATAAATACATCCTGTGATTCAAAAAGGCTGCAAAGTGATAGCAAAAGGATAGCAGCCGAGAAGTTTTCGACATTAATGGTCGATGTTCCAAGATATCCATGGCCGGCGCCATCATGGCCGATCTTCGAGAAGGGTTCTGGATGCACCTTGTCGCGCGGCAACATGAAAGATATACCGGTAGACATGGATAGTTAGATCCATCCATGTATCCGTATTCAGCCATATATGTTCGTTCTTTCTATGTATTCGATGTGTGTTCGTGAGAGATCCATAAAAAGCGCCATAGTTAGAGTCCTGTGATGAATACGTGACGCGCTCTCGTAACTGTGTAAGGACCCTAAAGAGAACTGCGTTTAGATGAGAGCGGCGGTTCTCCTACAAAAAGAAGGGAAGAACGCCGCCATTCATTAATTAAATGAAGCGCGAGATTTCCAACCCTCTCTCGACGATCCCCACGTTACCCAACTCGTCTTTGTGCAAGCCGGCCAATCCTGCAGATGATCTGAAAGAGCCGCTCGAACGATCGTTCGTTAAAAAGTCGATCAACCGATTCGTAAAGCCATCAAAGTGTCGACTCTCGTCTTCCAATCGAGAAACGAATAGAGAGACAAAAAGATACGAACGGAGAAAGATAATGGTTCCATTAAAACTTGTGTTTTAACTTAATAAAATATTTAATCTTCACACATACGTGATATTTTTTTTTTTACACAAACATATCTGTACATAATTCCCTGATATTTTAAATAATATTTAGAACAGTTGTAATAAACGAAACTTTATTACGATATTATACTGAATTTCTTCAAAATGAGTATAGATCGTGGAATATGTGTGCGACAGAATAGGAATGACAATTCATCATTTGTAACAGACAGGTACAATTTTCTTTCGAATTTGTTCGATTCACGCAGCTGATGGATTGTGATTGAAAGATCGATCAGCGAATTTACGCGGGCACGTCAATCACAATCGCGATCGTTTTATGCGTATTATTGAGCAAAACGAATCATGAGTTAATGATTAGTCATCTCGTTATCAAGTTGCAATGCTCTGTATATTGAATCGGTTTGTTTGATGCAAAGATGTCGCTTGTTAACTTTACCATACATTATATTTATTACAGACTTTTAACATTTTTCATATCTTTTTTTTTTGTTACATCATTATTTTGTACAAAAATGCGCAGCGCGTCTTCATGTGTTGTTGTAGGACGATTATATAATCGGTGAGACGACTACCGCAGCCAGTAGTTAAGGGGAGTGATAAGCCTCCTTCAACATGGGCTATGTATACTAATTATTGGACATAAACTCTTATCTAGGAACATGTATGCTGTCATGTACGGGAATTAACATTACCTGGGTGTTAGTGCATTTTGTTCACTTTATTCGTGAAGTTGACACTGACAGAATGACAATTTTTCCGCAATTATTATAGCCAGAAAGACAGTATTTCTTAATTCGACAAATATCGCATGAATTTCTATTACAGCAAAACGATACACGTGTCCTAACTTTTATGTCCTAAATATGTTAACGCGCGCGCTAATGGACTTGCGGTGTCTAAAGTTCTTTCTTTTGCTTTTTTACCTCCGTGAAGCAGTATGCAATTATTCTCAAATAATTGTTATTTTTAACAACTTCTTTAACAAGTTTTAAACAAACTTCAATTAACAACTTGAAGCACTACCTACATTTTATTTCTTTCCCATACACATTATAGTCCATCTTTTTCTCTTGCATATTACATATTTTATTTAATAACATACAGAATACATGTAATTTTCCTTTTTCTATTATATTGCTCGAAAAATAAAAGAAATTACTCCTTTGAATGAACGAATTATTGAAGCGCGATTTACATAGTATGCAAAGCATTCTTCACGGAAGGTGATGAATACGCGGTGAAACTACTTCCATAACATGCCGGTGGTATCTTCGCGATCTTACCAAATATTCGAAGCAATTAAAACGCGTTCATTGTGCGGTTTATCGATGCATCAGGTGGTGTACAGGTTCTGACAGGCGGGTGCCCCTATCGTTCCCGCTATTAAACGGTAATTACAGATAATTGCGCGAGTTTGCATCCGTCTGATAACAAAATAACTATCGTTTCCTGTTGTAAACCGGAGTCGCGGGCGAGTTAGAAGCGGCGAAAGACTTATTTTATATTCATACTCGACGATGTTGAGAGGCCGCGGTCTTGAGAAAGGTTTTATAACAAAGTTCGAGGCGGATATATCTCAGAATCGCGGTAATCTTCTGCGCTTTAAATGGATATACATATTTATGAAGCGGATTTCGAATTCTCCGTCATAGCAATACTGTTTTCCTGGTATCGCCTAATATACTCATCGTTAATTAAATGGATACGATATTGTACATTCACCCTGTAATTACAGGACGCCGCCACTCTAGGTTTATCTCTTTTTCACTAGTAAATTTCAACACCTGGTGCATATATGGTGCATATAAATATTTTAACAATTTCGACGCCTTAAATCTCGCACAGCAAATTCTGGATTGTATTTTTCATTGACTATATTAATACAAGAAAAAGATTCTACTATAAATTTTTTCTTGCTCCTTTTTTATAAAAAATTTCTATTATTGGATTTCTTCTTGCAAAATGCATTCAAATAAGTCAGCGATTATAAAAACGTCGGAATTTGAACAATCACGTTTGTATAAAAATCATAGTACAGCAAAAGCATCTAGAAATGAGAACAAGTGTTTCTATCTAATGATGAACCATATGATTGTGCTACCCCATGATAACTTCACCACTCCCAGCCGTCGCGGAGGCATGGTTTCTCTCAGGTGAGTTTTTCTCACCTGGTGCAACGAAGGGTCCGTTCGTCCAACCAGGTCGAGACGGTGGTCAGGCCTGTAGGCCAATCCCCGCTGATGATCAGTGGTCCTGAGCCACAACCTTCTCCGTATCTCGTTCTCCTTTCCTCTTCATCTCGCCTATTCTCGTTTTCCTTCCCCCCCTCCCTCTCTTTCTTTATCTTTCCTCTTGGACGAGGAACCTTCATGTCTTCCTCTCTCTTGCGCATACCTCATTAGTGCCTCCTACCTTCCTTACCGAGACTCCATATCCTGGTCCTTATATCAATGACGCGTAGGAAAAGGGAGAGAATCTCTCTCTTTCTCTCTCTCTCTCTCTCTCTCTCCCCCTCCTCCCTCTCTCCTCGTCTTCATCTTCATCCTTCTCCTTCTCCTCCTCTTTCTCCATCGTCCTATGCGCCGAAGTAACGCCCCTTTCTGATACCTGGTCATGTTTCATTATTTTCCCCCAGAATCATTAAGGCAGTCGAGTCATCTCCCTCCTAAGAGGCGCGGACTGGACTCCCATCGGCCCACCTCCGTGTCGCGGAGGAGATTAAACGCACACTACCATAGCGCACGCACGCATTAACATCCTCTATCCTTATTCCGCTCGTTTGTTTATTCCATCCTCATCGTCGACCTTTTTTCGATCCACTGATTTCCCCTACCAGATTCTTGCGATGCGTTCGTCTTCTCTCTCTCTCTCTCTCTCTCTCTCTCTCTCTTCCTCCATCTTTCTCTTCCTCCCCCCATCTCATATGCTCTTTCAGTTCTCCATCCCTCTCTGTTCTAGTGTCACCTCCTCTCTCGCACTCTTCTACTGTCCTCTCAATCTCTTCGCCACTCCATGATTCTTTCTCTCTCCCGTCCGCTTCGCAATCTCCTTCCTCTCTCAGTCGCTCTTTTTAATTCCATACGGATGCAGTGCGGTGCTGCCATCTACTACTTACGGGAACTATGCGTTTTTATCCGATGCAACTTGCACCGAGTGGTGATTGCGACTTTATGATCATTGCAAATACAACCAGGAACTTCGGGAATATGAATGCCGGCGGTATGAGCCGCGGCATAAGCATTTGATTTTAGTGAATTTGCACGAGATATGGTTTTACTTTATCAACGATTACATGCTTAGCAGTAACAATGCTGATCA